>JAEEGH010003419.1_pt1 | contig 41724 bp, 37 predicted proteins | sample 9134181 | NCBI WGS metagenome assembly JAEEGH01 (sample SAMN16246544, study PRJNA631951) | gut metagenome | biome: gut microbiome; feature: rumen; material: DP-attached | host: Bos | place: Iran: Karaj | collected 2018-10 | reverse complement strand
GCGAGCCGGCATCGAGCCGGTGATCGGCCACCTGAAATCCGACCACCGGATGATCCGGAACTTCCTGAAAGGGACACGCGGTGATGCTATCAACACGCTGATGGCTGCTGCAGCATACAACATGAGGCACTGGATGAACAAACATGCCACCTCCTTATTTGTCTCCTGGCTGCTAGCACTGGCCAGACGCCTTAAGAATACGATTTTTGAACACGAAAACCAATATGCCTGTGAGCGCTCTCGTCTCGCGATTGTCGCGGGATAGGGGTTTAGCAGGCTTGACTCAATAGTTGATGCTGCTTTAATTGAAAACAGCTGAATATCAGCGGAATAAATCATCAAAACGCTTGTATTATTTGCAGATATTCCGTATCTTGTGGTAGAAAACCTGCTGTAATAATAGCGCAAAATGATAGGCAAAACACCAATGAAATATCAGATGACTATCTTTGAAGTCGCGCTGGAAAGTTTCATTGACATGAACCACGAACTTGTCCTTCTGTCGAAGCAGATCGACTGGGATTCGGTGGAGGTGGAGTTCACCCATTATTACTGTGCGGAAACGGCCGGCCGAGCATGCCTATCCGGAAGAAGATGGTGGTGGGGATGATGCTGTTGAAGAACATCTACAATCAGAGTGACGAAGGCGTGGTGGCTCGTTGGAAGGAGAACCCGTATTTGCCTTACTTCACGGGGGAGAAAGTGTCCCTGAGACGTCCGCCGATGATGAACCCGATCAACATGATGAAGTTCCGGAAGAGGATCGGTGCCGAAGGAGCCAAGAAGATATTCAAACTAAGCCAGTGATTGGCCACTTGAAATCAGACCATCAGATGATCAAAAACTTCCTGAAAGGAACACGCGGTGACGCCATCAACACGCTGATGACAGCAGCATACAACATGCTGCCTCTAATTGCTCATGTCTCGCGATGGTTGGAAAGGGGATATGGCAGGCTTGACTAGATAGGGACTGTCAGAAATTGCCCCAAAATTTATAACAAGCTGATTGTTAATGTGTTAGAAATTTCGTATTTTTGATATAGGGAAAAAGATTCCCCCAATCACCGTGGAAAAGTGTTAATCGGGGGAATCGTATCACGAAAATACGATGACGAAAATACGAAATTTTGCTGAGATTACACCAAATCTCCCGTTTTCAGAGTTCAATTTTTATGAGCTTTATCGGGAGGCCTTTGAAAAGAGTGAACTGGGGAGGATGAAGAAGATTCTTCCGCTGCATGAGATGGCTGAGAGCTTCGGTCTGGTGAGTAAGAGTATGATGCCCAAGCGAGGTCGGAAGAGTTACTTCACCCCGGAGGGGAAAGTGGCTTTGATGTTCCTGAAGATGAAGACGCAGATGAGCTTCCCGAAGTTGATGGAGGAGTTGAACGGGAACATTCACTACCAGATGTTCTGTGACATACTGATTGATCCGACGCATCCACTGACGAACTACAAGATGTTAGATGACATCGTCGCGGAGCTTGCCGGAAGCCTGAAGATCCAGGAACTGCAGAATCTGCTGGCGGAGGCATGGAAGCCTTACATGAAGGACCTGGACACGATGTTCACGGATGCGACCTGCTACGAGAGCGAGATGCGTTATCCGACGGACCAGAAACTGTTGTGGGAGTGTGTGGAGAAAGGATATGGTCTGATGTGCGAGGCCAGTCAGAGGTGGGGGATCCACCGTCCGAGGACGAAATATCTGGATGTAGAAAAGGCCAACCTGACGTACCGCAAGCAGCGGAAGCATACGAAGGGTCAGACCAGGAAGATAACTCGCCGGCTGTTGGACCTGCTGGGAAAGATACTGAGGGAGATGCGGAGGATGGAACGAGAGCATGAAGGGGTGAAGATGTTCACGGACAGAGAGAGGCAGGCGATTGATATCATCACGAAGGTGTATCGTCAGCAGCACAACCACTTCCGGAGCGGAGATGCCCGTGAAAGCATCCCGGACAGAATCGTAAGCGTGAACAAGCCGTATGTGAGGCCAATCGTGAGGGGTAAGGAGGTGAAGAGTGTTGAATTCGGTGCCAAGTGCAACAACATCCTGGTGGATGGGATATCGTTCATTGAGAAGTTGTCCTTCAACGCCTTTAACGAAGGGACAAGACTTGCTCACTGCATCAAGATGCACAAGCGCCTGTTCGGGGTGGATGCGAAAAAGATAGGAGGAGATACGAGTTATGCCGGTAATGCGAACCGTGAGATGTGCACAAGTAATGGCATCCAGACCTCCTTTGTCCAGAAAGGCAAACGCGCAAAAGCGCCTCGAGAGAAAGACTTTGTGAGACAGGAGCTTGCGCGAGTCCGCGCCACGGCGATGGAGGGGTCATTCGGAACGCAGAAGGAGCATTACTCGCTGCGTCGGGTGAAAGCCAGAAGAAAAGAGACCGAGATCCTGTACATCTTCTTCGGAATCCACACGGCGAACGCGGTGCTACTGGCGGAGAGGCTGATGGAGCAACAACTGGCGGACGCCGCATAGATGGAAAGCTCAGACGGTTCCGAAATGGAGTCCTCGAAAGAGAACTCCTGGATGACGGTAGAAATACAACGCGAAATCCGGGCGATGAAGCCCGGCACAAACGCAAAAATGATATAAAACGACGAGTTTGATGCGTCAGCGACAAGGGATGGCTCCCGCACAACTCAAATAACTCAAATTGAAAACATTAAACGACAATCCCTAGATAGTGAGATAGTTCCAATACCGCTCTTTTTATGAATCTTCTCGTTTCCACAAACCGCAAATACCTGAACAAGACCGAAACAATGATTTTTTCATTGTCTCGTTTTGTGTCTGAACCTCTTTTCGTCTGGTGCCTCTATGGCGAACTCTCTTGCAAACATAGGGATTGCTTTTCTCGCCATTTGCGTGAGCGGAGCAATGTTACCGGTGTTTTTTTTATCAATTTGGGGTGGGTAAGTCAGTCTGAAAATCTCTTCCCCCTTAGGACATCCTACATGACTCGTGAGAGTTATTTTCGTCTGTTTGCCCAGTTTTACCTTCCTGAGACATTAGACCGGATACTCTGGTTGGATTCCGATATTATAGTGAAAGGTACTCTTTCCGATCTATATTATTCTTCTTTCGAGGGGGCTTCCCTAATAGCTTTTTCCAATATGGACGAGAAAAAAGATTATAATCGGCACCTTCTGCGACTTGGGCTAACTTTGGAAAAGCCCTACTTTAATGCAGGGGTTATGCTTTTGAATCTAGAATATCTGCGAAATAAAACCACAATGACCTATATTCTTGATTTCTGCAGAAAAAATGCTTCTCGGCTTAGATTTGAAGACCAAGACGTATTAAACTTAATTTATCATGATAGCGCTTTGGTTTTGAACGACCAGCATTATAATTGCATGGTAAACGCTCCGCATGATTTTTCCTCTACGATGATTGCAAAAGAGGCAGCTATAATCCATTATGCCGGTCGACAGAAACCCTGGCTGATTCAATGGCAAAACGAATTCTCCCATTTTTGGTGGAATGTAAGGCGGGAAGAGGGATTACGTTTCGGGGACAGATGGGCGCTTGCGCTTGGATGGGTTTGGAATAAACTGGATGGTCATCGATGGAAAAGACTACTGTTAATGCCCTATCTCTGGTACGCTGATCGCAAAGTGTTTAGATCTCGGAAATGACGGAAATACTATGTTCTTTTTAAGGCGAAGGGGTTATTTTTACCCAACCTCGTTTTTTTAACGCCTTCATGAAAAACGGTTCTTTCTGCTTTCCGTTTAAATAACGAAGAACAAATGCCCAAATCTCTGGTTTCCGTATGCTCAAAAACTTAATCAGTTTGACTATAGCTGGAGTCACAGGATTCCTCCAATACTCTTTTGCCGTAGCGGAATACAACTTATTACAAGCACCGCGGGCTTCTTCCTGTCCTATCGTACCCAGCGTTTTCATCCTCCAATTTGCCATTTGTCTATACATAAAGTCCAGCAAGAAGCCTCTGTATTTATTGTCTCCAGGAAGACTCTCCAATACTGATCGGCAAATCTCTGTATCGATCTTGCAATATGACAACCAGGCATCTGGAGCTCGTGAAATCTGTCCTTCATGCTTGACCCAAAAATATAATGGTTGCCTTGTCCCAACAACTTTACCATTCTTCAAGAAAAAACGGAGAACGAAATCAAGGTCTTGGGCGCGCTGATAAGGGCGGCTCCGCAGGTCTCCTACGCTGGCTTTCCGAAAAAGCTTGTTCCAAATATTCGGATACGGATAGTCATTCGAGGATAAGATGGTTTTTACCATATCTTCCTGTAAATACTCCTCCCAGTCACTGTTGACAGGAGCAGAAACACTCTCGTCCAGATATTCTGTAATCTTGCAGCCCACGATTGAGATGTCATAGTTCTTTCCGCCGGAAATCGCCGCATACATCTGCCGAATCATATCATAATGGAAATAATCATCTCCGTCCGGAAAAAACAGAAATGCTCCTTGGGCGGCATTCTGCCCTGTATTTCTGGCGGCCCAAAGTCCTTGATTCGACTGATGAATCACACGACATCGGCTGTCTTTTTTGGCATATTCGTCACAAAGCAGACCAGAACGATCTGTTGATCCGTCATCGACCAAAAGAACATCAAGATTCTTATATGTTTGGTAATAAATGGAGTCAAGGCACTTGGGAAGATACTTTTCAATGTTATAAATAGGAACAATGACACTTATGAGATCGTCCATCTGTTGGTTGTATTATTTTCTGCAAAGATACTCATTAATTTCTTTGTACTACGAAGATATACCCTATATTCAACCATGTCTGCGTTAATTAGTATATTCGTTCCAGTTTATAATTTGGAAGATTATTTGCCGGAATGTCTTGAAAGTATTGCTGCTCAAACATATCAAATTTTAAGTGTCTCCTCTTCAACGATGGCTCTACCGATAAGTCCGTCATCTTCAATTCTCGCATTATCATCCCGCTATGAAGGTTTTGGTTTGGTAATCTTAGAAGCCATGGCTTGCGGCCTCCCTGTTGTTTCTTACGCATGTCCATGCGGCCCCAAAGACATCATCACTGACGGCATTGACGGCTTTTTAGTCCCAGACGGTGATGAGATAATTCTGGCGGAAAGAATATGCCGTTTGATTGAAGACGAAGAACTGCGCAAACGGATGGGGGCAGCTGTTTTTGAGCGAACAAAAGATTTCACATTAGATAAAAATATTCCGGATGGCGTTGTATGAAGAGCTGAAAAGGCAGCAGAAAAGACAACAATGAGCGGTCCGTCTTACTCCATCGCCATTCGCACGCTTGGAACTGCCGGTGAGTTTTTCCGGCAGGAGTTGGAGTCCATTATGCTACAGACTGTACGACCAGAACGGGTGGTGGTGTACATTGCTAAAGGATATGAGCGTCTGGCAGATACGGTGGGCGTTGAAGAGTATGTTTGGGTGGGCAAAGGAATGGTAGCACAACGAGCATTACGTTATGATGAAATCTCCAGCGAATTCATATTACTGCTTGATGACGATATGCTTCTGGCGCCAGATAGCGTTGAACGTATGCTGCGGGCTATGAAAGAACATGATGCAGATTGTGTCGGGGCCGATGTATTCCAAAACCATAAGATGTCACTGAAGACTAAGTTTTTTTCTGCGGTGACGAATCTGGTCTTTCCTCATTGGGGCCGAAAGTGGGCGTTCAAGATTCATCGAAACGGTTCATTCTCGTACAATAATCGTCCGAAAAAGTCTTATTACTGGTCGCAAAGCTGTGGTGGACCGGTAATGATGTGGAGAAAAGAGTCTTTGCGTCGTATTCATTTGGAAGATGAATTATGGTTGGACAAACTGGGATTCGCTTATGGTGATGACGCTTTGGAGTCTTTCAAACTTTTCCGTAATGGGGGACGTTTGGGTGTCATGTATGATTCTGGTATTCGAAATCTGGATGCGGGATCTTCGAGTACGGCTTTCAAGAAAAGTCCCAATCGGATTTATGTCCGAACGAAAGCGTCGTTCATGATCTGGTGGCGCTGTTGCTATCGATATGGAACGGATACTGCATGGTCCCGCTTTCTGGCTGTTTGCGCTTTTTTGTTCAAGACAATCTGGCTCTTGCCCGTGATGTGCGCGGCTGGTCGCCCCGGGGCGTATCTCCGGGGTTTACGGGATGGATGGAAAGAAGTCCATTCTGAGGCGTTTCAGGCCATTCCTGCCTATAGTTTGCCCAAAGAATGAGAATTCTTCACGTCATCACATCCTTGCGTACTGGCGGCGCGGAGCGGCTGGTGGTGGATCTGGCTAAACAGATGCGGGCAATGGGGGATGCGGTTGAAATCCTTCTTTTTGATGGAACGGAGACGCCGCTCAAGGCGGAAGCCGAATCTACAGGCATTTCGGTCCATGCACTCGGAGTGGGATGGCGGGCGATGCGCAATCCGCTGCTGGTTTTCAAATTGAAACGATTTCTTCGGAATTACAGATTCGAGGTGGTTCATACGCACAATACAGCTTGTCAGTTATTGACAGCCATTGCAACATTACACATGTCTGTACTATTGATAACAACAGAACATAATACCGACAATCGACGCAGGCAATGGTTGGGATATCGGGCAATGGACCGATGTATGTACCAACAATACCGTCGAATTATCTGTGTAAGCGAAGAGACGAAAGCAGCCCTTGTTTCTTACTTGAACAGCCCTCAATTGACAGCCAAGATGGATGTTATTTCCAACGGCATTGATGTCCAGAAGGTTGCCACTGCTTCACCCGCTTCAGATTTATCCATGTTTGAGGGTTTTAAATTGTTGATGGTTTCCGCTTTTCGGCCGCAGAAAGACCAGCAGACGGTCATTCGGGCAATGCAATTTCTTCCTCTGGAGTATATGTTGTTTCTGGCTGGCGGCTCCGAGACGGAAGCTGATCGAAAATGTCTTAAAGATTGTGAGCAATTGGTGGAAGAACTGGGTCTGGCCGACCGTGTCCGTTTTCTTGGCATTCGCTCCGATGTGCCACAGTTGCTGGCAGGTGCCGATGCTGTAGTGCTGTCGACGGCGTATGAAGGAATGTCCCTGTCGATGCTGGAAGCAATGGCGTCGGGACGGCCATTCCTGGCCTCCGACGTTTCGGGTGTCCACAATCTGGTCGCGGGCGCAGGTCTGCTCTTTCCCTACGGTGATGACCGGCAACTGGCCGCTTTGATCCGGAAAGTCTGTGAAAATCCTGCCCTGGCGGAGCTTGTTGGGGAGAAATGCCGGGCACGGGCCCTGCAATTTGATGTGGTTCAAACAGCTAAACGGTACAACGATACGTATAAAATATTACTTTTGCAGGATGAATCCAATTATGAATAAACTGCTCGTTTTCCTCCTGCTGGCCGCCTGCCTGCTGCAGGGTCCTGTGGCGTCGGCCGGCGTGAAGCCGGAGTGGATGCGGAAAAGCGAAGAACAATTGAACCAGAAACGGACCAACGATAGCTATGTCTTCAAGGTCTTCCACCAGTCGGCTCCCGATCATGAATGGCTGATGGAGGAGCGTTTCGAGCCGCTGCTCGACTATGTTCGGACTCGCTACCAAGCCCGGCCGGGTACGATGGCGCTCGATTCGCTGGTGGCGGCGGATATGCCGGTGACCTACCGGGTGACGTTTGTCGACGCTGAGGGCGAAGGCGTGGTGCTGGCGCAAAGGGTGGACAGTTACGAGATCATGGAAGATGTCTGTGACGAATTCCATTTCGATCTGTACGAATTGTTTGCTGTCTCGGAAAAGAATCAGGATGTGCTGTTCGACCGCTTCAGCATGGCCGAGCCCAGCAGGGCGGTGGCTGCGCTGATGAGTGTCGTGCCGGGTATGGGACAGATCTACAAGGGTTCGACATGGAAGGGCGTGGCGCTGTTCGGCGCTGAAGGAGCACTGGTCACGACGGCCATCATTCTCAACAACCGGACGCAGTTCTATCAGCAGAAGGCCGACGCCGGTGAATTCCCGGTCGACAGCTGGCAGTCAAAGGCGGATGCCTACAAAACGATGCGGAATATCTCGATCGGCCTTGTGGCTGGCGTGTGGGTGGCCGGTATCTTGGACGCCTTGTTCGTCAGCGGTTCACAACGGGTGATCGTGAAAGACCCCGGCGGGCGGCAGCTCAGTATCGAGCCTGCCAGCACGACGGCCGGCCTGAGCCTGGTGTACAGATTCTGAAAAAGGAATGAAGAAAAAGATCATACGTACTGCAACGGTTCCGCTTTCGCTCGACCTGTTCTGCCGCGGTTTTCTGCGGGAGCTGTCGAAAGAGTATGAGGTGGTGGTCGTTTCGTCGCCGCTGCCCGAACTCGACAGCATACGGCACAGAGAGCGGGTGCGGACCATCGGCGTCCCCATGGAGCGGAAGATCGCGCCGCTCAAAGATCTGGTGTCGCTGTTCCGCCTGGTACGTGTGTTCCGAAAGGAGAAACCCGACATGGTGCACTCCATCACGCCGAAGGCCGGCCTCCTATCTATGATTGCGGCCTGGCTGGCCCGGGTTCCGGTGCGGGTCCATACATTCACAGGCCTGCTGTTCCCCTATGCGACGGGATGGCGGCGGGTGTTGCTCCGTATGACCGACAGTCTGACGGCAGGTTGTGCGACACATGTCATCCCTGAAGGGGAGGGCATACGCGAGGACCTGGTCCGTTCCGGCATTACGAAAAAACCGCTCAAGGTTCTGGGCTTCGGCAATCTCCGTGGCATTGACATGGATTACTATGCCCGGACCGAAGAGATCTTGCAGCGGGCGTCCCGTCTCCGCGCGCATCTGGGCATCAGCGGCGATGCCTTCGTCTTCCTCTTTGTGGGCCGTTTCGACTATGACAAGGGTATCGTAGAACTGGTCCGCGCTACCTGCCTGCTGGAGCGGGAGGGCTTCGACATCCATCTGCTGATGGTCGGCGAGGAGGAACCCGACGGAAAGCCGCTCCCCATGCCAATCGTACAGGTGATGGCCACCTCGCCGCGCATCCACTTGTCGGATGGATGGCAAGAGGATGTCCGTCCCTGGTATGCCGCCGCCGATGTTTTGGTTCACCCAAGCTACCGCGAAGGCTTTCCCAACGTTGTAATCGAAGCGGGCGCGATGGATCTTTCCTCCATCGTGACCGACATCAACGGCTCACGCGAAATTATCCGGGAAGGAGAGAATGGCTTCATTGTTTCTTCCGGGGATGAGGAGGCGCTCTACGAAGCCATGAAACGTTTCATCATGGAACCGGAGTTGTCGCACGAGATGGCGGCGAAAGCGCGTGAGATGATTGGCGACCGTTTCGAACAGACATACGTACGAAACTGTCTGAAGGAATTTTATCACGAGATACTACAATGATTGCGGCACTGATTGCTCTCAAACGGAAAGCGCCCTGGTTGTGGCACCGGGTGGAAGACGTGAATGGACTTCTGTTCAGCGTCCGGTACCGACGGCTACCGCAGCTGGCTGCGGATGTCCTTGCCGGGGTCCAGGTGGCGGACTATCGTTTTTCCTTGCTCGGAAAAGAGGATCTGCCGGCACTGGAGACTTTCCTGAAGGTCCAGCCGAAAGATTATCTGACCTGGTTTGCGCCGCATTCGTTCGAGAGCAAAGAATTGTATCGACTCTGGCGCAACCCGGCCTTTCTGATGATGAAGGTGGCCGGCGCAGACGGTTCGATGGCCGGGTATTTCTTCCTGCGCGGCTTTTTCATCGGCCGGGCCTTCGCCGGGCTGATCGTGGACGAGTCTCAGCAGAACCAGGGCATCGGGACGGCCATCTGGGCCAGCTGCGCGGACATCTGCAGCCGGGCCGGCCTGACCATGCAGGCTACGATCTCACCGGACAACCAGCCGTCCATGGTTTCGTGCGGGAATGGCACGGAAGTCCAGCCCATCGCCAATCTGGACGATGGCTATCTGGCCGTACGTTGTTCACCGAAAAAACAAACAAGACAATGATAACGAGAATGAACAGATTCCTAAGGCCCGGGCAGAAAATCCTCCTTCTGCTCTTCGCCGTGTCGGTCGTGCTTCCTCTGCGGGCGCAGATTGACGACAAGTATCAGGATTACAGGGAAGTGATGCGCGATACGACCGCGCTCGTGGAGGGTCATATGACGATCGCCCGCGACACGTTGCTTGATCCGTTCCGGGTAGTCACCAACCATTTCGGCTACAACTGGTTCCTGACTGGTTCGGGCGGTGTGCACACGTTCCGTGGCGACTACTCCAAACTGGGTCCCTTCAAGGGGACGCTTTCGCCCGAGTGGAGCATCGGTGTGGGCAAATGGATCACGCCTTGGGTGGGTCTAAAGTTGGATGGTATCCTTTCGGATTCCCGTGGCTATACTCCTTATCAAACGGGAGATTATGGTTATAAAGACGTGGAGGGGAAGGACTATCGGTTGATGAAGACACGCTGGGTGGATGTCGGAGTCTCGGGAATGCTCAACCTCACACGATTGATTAACGGCTATGAAGGCTATAACAGTCGAAGAAACCTGAACCAGTTTATGCTCAACTTTGGTATCGGAGCTGTCCATCATTTGGGATATAAGGTGGATTATGGTTCGAAAAATGAACTTAGCGCACATACCGAACTTCAGTACAGCCGTTTCTTTTCGCCCAGAAGAATCGTGTCGCTCGATGTCAAGATACGGGGTTTGCTTTATCAGACCAACTTCGATGGGGAATACGGCCAGTTTAACCATGCTGCGCACATTATCGATGCCAATGTCGGCGTACACGTAGGTTTGACCTTTCATCTGGGCGACTGGCCCCACAGGAGCTGGAACCGCGTGATGACGACCGTGTATCGCGACAAATGGACGGAACACGAGATCAAGGTCTTGAAGGTCAAGGAAGAGGAATCGAAGGCAGTCGTTGTCATCGAGCAGGAGAAACCGGTTCACAGCGGAACGCTTACTTTCTTCGTATTCTACCCCAACAACTACTCCGGACGCAACGACGCGCCGCAGAATACAGCCTCTACGGTAAATGCCTTGGATTACCTGGCCGGCGGCATCTTTACCCAGAAACGTTATGCTGATACGGAGCTGGTGGCTTCCCGCATTCGCGACGGACAGTCTCTCAAGGGACTCAAGATTGTCGACCTGCCTACGGAGAAGGCCGATCAGGACTTCGTCGTCAACTACGTGCCGCGTGGCTACGAGATGCTGGAGGGGACACCGATTTCGCTCAGTCTGGACTACGATGCGATGAATGAGTTCTGCGAGAAGTCCGGCTATTACTATGCTCCAATCTTCGATGGCATGAACGTGTGGAAATACCGTATCGACGACGTAGCCCTGGGCCAGCATCTGGTAAGCAGCGCCAACTATCAGGAGACCAACTCCTATGGCTTGAACACCCATGCGGGCCTCGAGACCGTCAGCCGTTACATGGACATCGCGGAAGAAGACGAACTGGTAAGCTTTGCCGATGTCTATGCTGCCTTGAACAAGGATGAGGGGTATATTTCCAACTTCACTGACGAAGAAGCCGTGGCCCGGGTTCGCAAGATCTTCGAGAAAGGGGTCGTGGGTATTATCCAGGTCGAAGGCCTGGCCACGAGCCAGGGTGCGGAACCCGGTGCGGAATTCGATGAGCGGAATGCCGCTCTGGCCGAGAATCGTGCCCAGACGGTCATCTCCTGGCTCACAGGCTATGAAGCGCTGAAAGACACCCGTTCGCAGATCATGCTGATGAACAGTCGCGACGGCATCCGGACTGTCAACGATCCGAGTACGCGCGGCCTGAATGCTAAGCTGAACCGCTGCGTGAAGGTGCGTATTCGCTATCTGATTCAGGAATAGTGTTTTTCAAGTTTTTGTTCGACCGGCTGGCTGCCTTTTTCGGGCTGTTGCTGACCTGGCCGCTGTTGCTGGTGATCGGGCTGAAAATCAAGTCGATCTATCCCGGTGAGACCGCGCTGTTCCGGCAGGAGCGGGTGGGGCGTCACGGGAAGGTGTTCGTCATCTATAAGTTCCGGACCATGCCGGTAGTCCCGTTCACGGAACGGCTTCGGAAATACAAGCTCGACGAGTTGCCGCAGCTCTGGAACATCCTCAAAGGAGAGATGAGCCTTGTAGGGCCGCGGCCCGACGTGCCGGGCTATGCGGACCTGCTGGAAGGGGATGACCGGGAGATGCTGGAACTCCGTCCCGGCATCACCGGCCCCGCCTCCCTGAAGTATCGCGACGAAGAAGAATTGCTCGCCCGGCAGGAGAATCCTTTGCAGTACAACGACGAAGTGATCTTCCCCGACAAGGTGCGCATCAACCGCTATTACCTGCACCACTGGTCGTTCTGGACGGACCTGCGTATCATCTGGGCAACGGTGCTGGGGAAGCGCATTCTCTACGGCGGGGAAGTCATTTGACATGTGGCCTTTCGCCAAGAAGATTTCTTTGATTGAAAGCGGCCTGCTGGACGGCTGGACCGACTGGCACTGCCATATCCTGCCCGGCGTCGACGACGGAATCCCGACTATGGAAGCGGCGCTGGAGGCCCTGCATGCGTATGCGGAGCTGGGTATCCGGGAAGTCTGGCTGACGCCGCATATCATGGAGGACTGTCCCAATACGCCGGACGGGCTGCGGTCGCGTTTCGAGGAGCTGCAACGGGCCTGGGACGGGCCGGTGGTCCTGCATCTGGCCGCGGAGCACATGCTCGACGCGCTGTTCGAAGCTCGTTTCAAAGCCGGGGCGCTGCTGCCCATCGGTCCGGCGGGTGACCGTTTGCTGGTCGAGACATCGTGCTACAATCCGCCGATCCATCTTCATGCGCTGCTGGAGCGCATCCAGGACAAGGGTTTCCGTCCGTTGCTGGCGCATGCGGAGCGTTATTTCTACATGAAGGACGCTGACTATCGCCGGTTACGGGAGATGGGGGTAGAGTTCCAGTTGAACCTTCCTTCCCTGACGGGGGCGTACGGCGAAGTCGTCGCCCACAAGGCTCGTAAACTGCTCAAGGCCGGCTGTTATTCTTTCACCGGCTCGGACCTGCACCATCTGCAGTCTTTCCGGAGCGCGCTCAGCGTTCCGGTTCAATCCACTTTATTGAAATCCCTCTCCGCTCCATGCCGCGGAACCAGGTCATCTGCCGTTTGGCAAACTGATGGATGGCGGTCTGGAGGCGTGTGACCATCTCGTCGTAACCGAGCGCACCTGTGAGGTAGAGGGTCACGTATTTGTATTCAAGGCCGTAATATAAGATGTCTTCGGGGCTGAGGCCGCGGTCGAGCAGGCCCCGTACTTCTTCGATCATGCCCGCATCGAGGCGCTCCCGGAGGCGCCGGTCGATGCGGGCGTTCCTTTCTTCGCGGCTGACCTGCAGGCCGATGTATTTGGTGTGCTTGGGCAGGAAGGCGGTGCGGGTGACGGGATGGGTTTCCTGCCAGATGGCGATCTCGAGGGCGCGGATGAGCCGCTGCCGCGTGTCGTAGTCCGTGGTGTTGTGCGGGGTGCGGAGGGCTTCGTAACGGGCGATGAGGTCTTCGGTGGGCTGCTTCTCAAGTTCGGCTCGGAGCTGCGGGTCGGGCGGTACGTCGGGGAGGTCGTAGCCGCAAGTGGCGGCCTCGATGTAGAGGCCGCTGCCGCCGCAGAGGATGGGCGTTTTGTGGCGCTCCATGATGTCGCGGTAGGCGCGTTCGAAATCGTGCTGGTACTGGAAGATGTTGTATTTGGTGCCGGCGTCGACGATGTCGATAAGATGGTAGGGGATGTCGCCGTATTCGTCGAGGTCCTTGCCCGTGCCGATGTCCATCCCGCGATAGACCTGCCGGGAGTCGCCGGAGAGGATTTCCCCGTCAAGTTCCCGGGCCAGTTGCACCGCATAGCGTGTCTTGCCTGAGGCGGTGGGCCCCAGCACGCAGATCAGGTCGTAGCCGTCGGGAAGCATGGCGGTGGGGGCTTCGCGTTAGTCGTCGCCCTCAGTGTCGGTGTCGGGCAACTGGATCTCCTTGAAGCGTTTGGCGCGCTGTTTCCAGCGTTCGCGGGCATACTGCTGCATATCGCTGGCTTCGTCGTTCTCGTCAATAATCTCCAGGCCCAGGATGGTCTCGATGATGTCTTCGAGCGTCAGGATGCCCTGGAAGCAGCCGTATTCGTCGATGATCAGGCCGATCTGCTCTTTCTTGGCCAGCAGGGTGTCCCAGATATCGGCCACGGACTGCTCTTCGTTGAAGAAGGTGATGTCGCGCTTGATTTCGCTCAGGCGCATGTCGAACTTGTCTTCGGCCAGGCATTCGAGGGCCTCGCTGCGGAGGATGTAGCCGGTGATGTATTCGGGGCTTTCGCTGTAGACCGGGATGCGGGAGTAGTGCTCGAAGTCCTTGTCCTTGTAGAAATTCTTGAGCGTCATGTTCTCCGAGGCGGTCTGGCAGACGACACGCGGGGTCATGACGTCGTAGGCCTTTACGTTGTCGAGCTTGATGACGTTCTGGATGATGCGGTTCTCGTCCTTGTCGATGACGCCTTCCTCTTCGCCGACGTTGGCCATGGCCGACACTTCCTCGCGGCTGACCGCCGCTTCGTCGTCGTCACGCTGGAAGAGATGGGTGAGCTTTTCGATGAGGATGACGATGGGATACATGACCACGATCAGCCCGTGGAGCGTCGTTGCGGTGAAGCCCATCAGCTTGCGGTAATAGGTGGTGCCGATGGTCTTGGGGATGATCTCGGAGAAGACCAGGATCAGGACCGTGGTGAGGGCCGACATGATGCCGAAGAAAGAAGGGAGGCCGTTTTGTTCGGCGATGATGGAAGCCTGACGGCCGACTCCGGCGGCGCCGATGGTGTTGGCGATGGTGTTGAGGGCCAGGATGGCAGCCAGCGGCCGGGTGCTCTCCTCCTTGTATTGCATGAAACGGGTGGCGGGCTTGTAGCCTTCCTCGATCCGCATCGTGATATAGGAGATGGGCGTGGACAGCAGGACCGACTCGAGGATCGAGCAGAGGAACGAGATGGCCATCGCGCCCAGCAGGAAGAGCAGAAGAATGGTGATCGGCGACATTATCGGGTTTTTCTAGTCAAGGTTCCATTGTCAGAGATATCCAGGCCGCAGTCGCCGCGGAAGTCGGTCAGCGAGAGGCTGCGCATGTGCTGCGCGACCTTGTCGGTGGGGTCGAGTCTCGGGCCGGTGCCCTGGGTCTGGATGAAGGAGTGGATGCGGCCGTCCACGAAGCGGCCGTCCCGGTCGATGCGGGCCGTGAGGACGGGCGCGTAGCCGCAGACACCGGCCAGGTTGATGCCGAAGGTCGTGCAGAAGTTGCCGAGGCTGTAGGCGATCAGTCGGTCCTTGTAGCATTCGACGGCACGGGTCACGTGCGGGCCGTGGCCGAAGACGATGTCGGCGCCCAGGTCGACGCAGTGGTGGGCGAAGGCCCGCAGGTTGCCTCGGTTCTCGCCCAGAAAGAGTTCGGGCCCGTCGGGCAGATGCGACTGTTTCGCACCTTCGGCGCCGCCGTGGAAGCTTACGATCAGGATGTCGCACTGCGGCCGGAGGGCCGTCACGATGCGGGTGACGGTGGCCGTATCGGTGTGTTTCAGCGTGTAGGAGTTGTGTCCGAACGAGCAGATGCCGTAGCGTACGCCGTTGCGTTCGACGATGGCGCTCTCGCAGTCGGGCAGGCCGGAATAGGCGATGCCTTGTTCTTCGAGCAGCTGCCGGGTGCGGACCAGGCCGTAGGCGCCGAAGTCGTTCGTATGGTTGTTGGCCAGGTTCATGTAGTCGAATCCGGCATCGGTCAGCAGCGCGACGTAGCTTTCGGGCATGCGGAAGGCGTAGTTGTTGGCCTTGCCGGTATTCTTGGTGCAGGTGCCGCCTTCGCAGATCACGCCTTCAAGGTTGCCGGCGGCCAGGTCGGCGTCGATGAAGAGCTGTTTCACGTCGGAGAAGATGTCGGCTCCGTCATTCTGCGGCAGGCGCACTGTCGGGTAGGTGGTGCCCATCATGATGTCGCCGCACATGGCGATGGTCAGCAGCGAGTCGCCGGGTTGGGGCGGGGCTGCGGGCTGGGCGGCTGGTTGTGCGGCTGCCGCGAGGGCTGTCAGGCCGAGAAGGAGGGTCAGCAAGCGTCGTTTCATGCCTGTTTTTTCTTGGGGGTATGGTGGACCTTCTCGGTCGGGACCCGCATGGCGGGGATTTTCTTCTTATAGGCGTAGATGACCAGCAGGATACCGGCGATGATGAAAGGGACGCTCAGCCACTGGCCCATGTCGAGCGTCATGTTTTCCTCGAATTCCACCTGCGGCTCCTTGATGAATTCGATGAGCGAGCGGACGCCGAAGCAGACGATGAAGAACACGCCCAGGAACCAGCCGCGGTAGCGCTGTTCCAGCTTGTGGTTGTAGTTCCACAGGAGGTAGAAGCCCAGCAGCAGGTAGGTGAGGGCTTCGTAGATCTGGGTGGGGTGCTTGGGCACAGTCTCGCCGCGGCGGACGAAGATGAAGCCCCAGGGCAGGTCGGTCTCCTTGCCGTAGATTTCCGAGTTGAACAGGTTGCCCAGACGGATGAGGCAGGCCGCGAAGCACACGCAGATGATGATGCGGTCGCAGACCCAGAGCACGTCGAAGTCGTTCTTCTTGCCGTATTTGTGGGCATACCACCAGGCTGCCAGGAACACGCCGATGGCGCCGCCGTGCGAGGCCAGGCCGCCTTTCCAGGGCTTGAATATCTCGACCCAGTGTTCGGCGCTCAGGTAGTAGGACGGCTCATAGAAGAGGCAGTGGCCGAGCCGGGCGCCCACGATGGTGCCGATGAGCAGGGCGTAGAGCAGGGGCTCGAGCAGTTTGGTATCGACGCCTTCCCGCTTGTAAAATTTCTCGAAGAGCCAGTATCCCAGCGGAAAGCCTGCCACGAAGAGCAGGGAGTACCAGCGCAGGACCAGGGGCCCGATCTTGAAGATGATCGGGTCGACGTCCCAGGTAACGTAGAGGAAATCTATCATGGACAATTATCTTTTTAATCGGGAGAATACGCTCAGGGGCAGCGCTTTGCCGGCGCGGTCGCGGAGCACGAGCTCGCCGTAGTCGAGGCTTGCGAATTTGGTGCCGAAGGCGCTGCGGACGAGGGTGTCGGCGAGGACGGCGGAATAGCCGTTGGAGTAGAGGTTCAGCACCATGAAACTTTTTTCGGGTGCCAGGATGGCGGCGCACTGCTGCAGCAGGTCGAAGAGGCACTCGTCGAGTTTCCAGCGTTCGCCGTCCGGTCCGTGGCCGTAGGCGGGCGGGTCGAGGATGAGTCCCTGGTAGGTGTTGCCGCGGCGGGCTTCCCGGCGGGCGAATTTCATGGCGTCTTCGATGATCCAGCGGATGCCGTCGAGGCCGCTGATCTCCATGTTGCCGCGCGCCCAGGTGACGACCTGTCGTACGGAGTCGAGGTGTGTGACGGCGGCTCCGCCCTTGCAGGCGGCCAGCGAAGCGGCGCCCGTATAGGCGAAAAGGTTGAGCACCTTCGGCGGCTCCTGTTGGGCGCCGGCGATTTCCCGGACGCTCCGGTAGATGAAGTCCCAGTTCGGCGCCTGCTCCGGGAAGACGCCCACATGCTTGAAGGAGGTCAGTCCGAGCCGCAGGTTGAAGCCGACGGCCGGATAGGCGATCGTCCACTGCTCCTGCATCTTGTGGAGCATGTTCCAAGTGCCACTGTCTTCCTTGCCCGCCTTGCCGAAGCCTGCGCCGGGCTTGAATTCGGTATGCGCCAGCCGCCGCCACTCCGCATCGGAGAGCGTCTTCGACCACAAGGCCTTCGGCTCCGGCCGGATGGTGACATACGGGCCGAACCGCTCGAGCTTCGAAAACTCGCCCGAATCGATCAGCTCATAATCCTTCCACTCCGCAGATGGTTGCTCAATCGTCATAACCTACAAAGATACACAAATTATCGTATCCCGACACGCTTCTCCGGGATTCTGTGTCGACGCAGGGCTAAACAGCCAGTCTCGACACGAATCGGGGCTTTTCTGTGTCGACGACGGACTAAACCACCGGTTCCGACACGTTTTGTTGAGAAAACGTGCCGGCGTTCATCGTTTGCGTGTCGGGAACATCGAGTCGACTAGCGATGGGGTTAGTTTTAAAAGGCGGGCAATCTTTTCGTTGTCGGCGTTGTAGTCGTAATGCAGGGTGCGCGCCAAATCCAACTTTTCGTTTTGCGGCAGCAGGGTGGCGCGTTGTCCGTTATAGCTTTCTTTGCAGATTTTGTAGAGGACGGCGTTGAGTTCATCGTCTGTGTAATAGACGGATTCGCCCAGCGCTTCGGCCACTTCCTTGTACCCTTCAATCTCTCGGGAGACCTTGAAAAAATAATGGCGTGCATCCCGGAAGATGTGCTCTCCGAAAGAAATCGCACAAAAGGATGCCGGCGAGATATAGCCGTCGATGAGGGCGAATTCGTTCGGATAGTCTGTCTCGTGCGTATGCAGCAAGGCTCTTTTCTCTCTGGCCGTCAGCTGGCCGAACCACCGCTCTACACGTTTCTTGTTGACATCCAAGAAATAACAATTACTCGCCCCAAAAGGATAAGAAAAAGGAGTATGCGAAGGATCGACCAGAAAGTTGTTGCGATTGGTGTAGCCGATCTGGTTACGCAGCGATTCCAGCGTCTCGATGGAGACGAAATCTTCAGTAAAGCCTGACAGGTCGACCGCCATCTTCCGCCGTTCGAAGTACCTTTTCAGTCGCAGCTTGAACAAAGCAAAATAGCGTCGACACGCCTCTTTTGTCCCGCAAAGAATGAAATGCACATGGTTGCTCATCAACTCGAAAGTGATGATCTTTATGTCCAGACAGTCGTGGGCGCACATGGCCACGATCGTCATCGCTACCCGATAGTCCTCAGTATCTCGGAAAATGACGGGATGCTTTTCCGGGGTGTGCAGATGAAAGAATGGCCCGAAGTGGCGTAATGCCATCTGGAACAGCTGTTTGCACCGACTCTCTTTTTCAACGAAAGAATGGCCGACCGGCCTCTCCGCCCAGAAGGCGGTATCAAAGAAATCCTTTGCCGTATTCATACTCACATTAACTCCAACGCCACCGTGGCTATGGATGTAAGCGCAAGTTACAACCGAACTTCCCGGAATCCAAGAAAAATCTGCAAAAACTTGCGCCGACAGCAATCGCCGACACGAATCACCCCTGATTTGTGCCGGCGCAGTTCAGAATCGGCATCGCCGGCACGTTCTGTCGGGTTTCTGTGCCAAGGATAACCGCCGTTGGCACAAACGTTCATCGCCGCGTCACCAGCAAAAGAGCCTGGCGGTCGTATCCGTACCGTCATTTAGCTGTTGCTTAATCAACATGTGATAAATTGCTTTTTTGCGTTTGCGTATTTGATAAATGTGTATATCTTTGTGCAGTTAATGTAGATCAAGGGAGAAAACCTTGATAAATTGGTGAGGAAAGAGCACCGGAACCGGTAAGGTGAAGGTGCTCTTAATTTGACTAAGTCGGGCTGGTACTGAGGAGGATCCTTTCTTTCGTTCTTGATTCACCAATTTACATTAACTTATGAGCGTTATGATAACGATCTGCTTTTACGTACGGGGTACGTATGGCACTCCTGTGTTCGTCCGCGCCTACTGGCGCAGGCGGCATGGCCGCAAGGAGTTCGTGCGGGCGCATTGGCGCTATCGCCGATGATCCTGTGCGACTGAAGTGATATACTGCACGAAGCCCGGCTGGGAGCCGTCTTTGCAAAAAGGCGGCTCTTTTTGAGACGCCGTCCAGACCAGAGTGATAAATTGCTTTTTTGCGGGTGCGTTTATGAAAATTAATTATATATTTGCAACCGTATTGTTGATCAAGGTATTCTTGATCAAAGGAAGAAGGAAAGAGCACCGGAACCAGCGGGTGAAGGTGCTCTTAATTTGATAAAGTCGGGTGGGTACTGAGGAGGATCCTTTCTTTCGTTCTCGACTTCTTCCTTATACAATACTTTTTATGGACGTCAAGATAACGATCCTGCTCTGCGTACAAGGTGCGCATGGCACTCCTGTGTTCGTCCGCGCCTACTGGCGCAGGCGGCATGGCCGCAAGGAGTTCGTGCGGGCGCATTGGCGCTAACGCCGATGATCCTGTGCGACTGAAGTGATATACTGCACGAAGCCCGGCTGGGAGCCGTCTTTGCAAAAAGGCGGCTCTTTTTTGAGATGCCGGTTCAAGCCCGGCATGATGGGGAGGGGGCGGGGCTTAGCGGGCGGAGAAGGCAAGGCGGACGACGAAGGAACGTTCGGCGGCGACGCGGCCTTCGGCGTACCAGACGGCGTCGGCGGCGCTGGCTCCGGGGTTGTGGCCGAGGAAGAAGTCGACGGTTTCGCCGGGATGGATCTCTCGGTAGTAACCTACCTGGATGTCGGTCAGCTGATGCGACGACAAGTATTTGAAGCCCAGCAGGTCGGCGGCCCATTGGGGATAGAAGCAGTTGTTGACGTGACCGTTGGAGTCGAGGTCGGACCAGGCGGCCCGGCGGGAACCGGCGGGCGCCAGTTCGACGTCGGCCGGCACGAGGACCTTCGGGCAGAAGGGCAGCAGGTCTTCCTCTTCGGCAAAGCCTTCCGGATAAACCATTTCGCGGGAAACGCCGCGGCCTTCGAGCGCGATGACCGTCCAGGCCGAAGTCGCCCGCACCAGCGTGCCGCCCGCCGATCCGCCAACCAGCGCCGCGCCCGCGTCATCCGCCACGCGCAAAACGTAGTTGCGCTGGTACATCGGTCCGGTCCGGCCGCGGAACCAGGACTGTAGGACGAGGTCTTCGCCCCAAAGCGGCCAGCGGTCCACCACGATGTGCATCCGGTTGAGCGCCCAGAAGAGCCCGCGCTCGCGCAGGTCAGTATAACCGGCACCGCCCGCCGCCGAAGCGCGGTAGGTCAGCTCCTGCAACCGGCTCTGGAGCGCAAAAGGCTTGATCCGCCGGTCGAAATCCGTCTCGAAACTCTCGACGGTAAAAGGATAATTCAATATCATGACAAGAGAATGCCGAATACAGGCTCGATGCCGTATGCGGCGAGAGAAATCTCACGGAAAAGCTTCAGCTGCCCAGTGGCGGCATTCCGCTGATAGAACTGAATACAACGGCCATTTTTGCAGAAAATGACCATCTTTCCGCCCGGAAGGAAGAAGAAATCACGGACATGTGCGGCGGTCGGTTGGAAACCGGTCAGCCGGATTGTTCCGTCGGCCAGCACTTCGGCAATGACCAGGCCGTCGCCTCCGTTGCGCAACGTCGCATATAGGTGCCGGCCGTCGGGACTCAGCTGAATATCGCCACCAGCCTGTTCAGGGAAAGAGCCATAACCGACAGGAAGTTGCTGGAGCAGCAGCGGCCGGTCGCCCGGCGTTGTAAAGTCGGGCAACGCATATACGAGGATTTCGTTGCTCAACTCCGTCAGGACATAACCATGGCTGGCGTCGGGATTCAGCACCATGTGGCGCGGTCCGCTGCCGGCCGGAGCGGGGATGTCGAACAAGCGTTCCAAACGTAATGACCGGTCGAGCCGTCCGTCACAGAGCGGTCGCACTGTGCCGTCGAACATGCGCAGCACGTGAATGCAGTCGGAACCCAGATCGACGGCCATCAGGAGATTGCCCAATTGCACGAGATGGTGGATGTGCGAAGACATCTGGCGCTTCGGATCAGGGCCGCTGCCTTCGAATCGCATGACCTGAACGGCTGGTTCGACGCGGCCGGCCTGCACAGGGAAAACTGAGACGCTGCCACCCGAATAGTCGGCCGAAAGCAGCACGCCATTGTCCGGATCGCCACAATGGTTGTAATAACCGGGCAGGTAGAGCAGATGGCAGGGATCGGGAGACACGCCGCGAACCTCGGACCGCTGAGCGAAGCGACCCTGGGGCAGCAACTCGAAACTGCAGATGCCCGAGTTGTCGCCGCTCTCGATTTCGGCAAACAAAATACGCCTGTCTGGAGAAAGGGCCAGACAGGACGTATTTTCAGCCGGAAAGACATTCGTGCTGCGCACCTCGAACGAGGTGTCGTCCAGCTTGAGCAGCAGCATGCGCTGCCCGTAGGTCCCGACGATGAGTTCCATAAGGGTTTAGTCTTCGCGGATGGCTGCGATGCCCGGAAGATCCTTGCCCTCGATGGCTTCGAGCATGGCGCCGCCGCCGGTGGACACGTAGCTCACCTTGTCGGCGTAGCCCATCTGGTTGACCGCTGCGACCGAGTCGCCGCCGCCCACGAGCGTATAGGCGCCCTTGGCGGTTGCTTCGGCGAGAGCCTCGGCGATCTTCAGCGTACCGGTGGCGAAGTTCGGCATTTCGAAAACGCCGACAGGGCCGTTCCACAGCACGGTCTTGGAGTTGAGGATGATGTTCGTCCAGTTCTCGATTGACTTCGGGCCGGCGTCCATGCCCTGCCAGCCGTCCGGAATCTCATGCGAGGGAACGATCTGGACATTGGCGTCGTTGCTGAAAGCGTCTGCCACGCGGGTCTGCACCGAAAGCGAGAGGTTTACGCCTTTTTCCTTGGCAATCTTCATGATCTCGAGGGCGTCGGGAATCAGGTCGTCTTCGTGGAGCGAGTTTCCGATCTTGCCGCCTTCGGCCTTGATGAAGGTGTAACCCATACCGCCGCCGATGATCAGGTTGTCGACCTTGGTTACCAGATTCTTGAGCACCTCGAGTTTCGAGGAGACCTTCGAGCCGCCGATGATGGCGGTAAAAGGATGCTGAGCGTTCTTGAGCACGTTCTCGATGGCCTTGATCTCGCCTTCCATCAGGTAGCCGAACATCTTGTCGTTGGGGAAATACTTGGCGATGAGGGCCGTGGAGGCGTGGGCGCGGTGGGCGGTGCCGAAGGCGTCGTTGATGTAGCAGTCGGCGTAGGAGGCCAGCTTCTTGGTGAAGGCTTTCTGGCTTTCCTTGACGGCAGCCTTGGCGGCCTTCTTCTCCTCGTCGGTAGCATCTTCGGCCAGTCCGCGGGGTTTGCCTTCTTCTTCGGCGTAGAAGCGGAGGTTTTCGAGCACCAGCACTTCGCCCGGTTTGAGGGCGGCGGCCTGTGCGTCGGCCTGCATGCAGTCCGGTGCGAACTGTACCGGCACGCCGAGGCATTCGCTCACGCGGGGAAGGATGTGTTTCAGCGAGAATTTCTCAGCCGGTCCTTTCGGACGGCCAAGGTGCGACATGATGATCAGCGAACCGCCGCCTGCAAGCACTTTCTTGAGGGTGGGGATGGCGGCGCGGATGCGGGTGTCATCGGTAATTTCGAATTTGTCGTTCAACGGAACGTTGAAATCGACGCGGACAATGGCTTTCTTGCCACTGAAATCGTAAGTATCAATCTTTTTCATATCGTATAAAATGAATATGCTGTTTTAGTCGCGCTCGCTGTCCCGCCGCATGTCCTTCTCCTTGATGGTGTCGCGTTTGTCGAATTCGCGTTTGCCGCGGGCGAGCGCAATGTTGAGTTTGGCGTAGCCGTTGTCGGCGATGAACAGGCGGGTGGCGACGATGGTCAGGCCCTTCTCCTTGACGGCGCGGGCCAGTTTGCGGAGTTCTTTCTTCGTGAGCAGGAGCTTGCGGTCGCGCCGGGGGTCCTGGCGGCTGAACGCCGATCCCCACCAGTATTCGGCCACGTTCATGTTCTTCACATAGAGCTCGCCGTTCACGAAGTAGCACCAGCTGTCGACCAGCGAGGCCTTGCCGGCGCGGATCGACTTGATCTCCGTGCCGTTGAGGACGATACCGGCCGTGAAGTGTTCCAGGAATTCGTATTCGAATCCTGCCCGCTTGTTGCGGATCTCCACGGTGCTCTTTTTCTTCTCCTTCGCCATGACGGCACATATATTATAACCTGCAAATATAAGCAAAAGTAAAGGAATTGATTACCTTTGCCGTGCGACAATCTGACGATGGAAGAAGAAGACTATCTCAATCAATACGCTCAGCGGCTCCAGGATGGCCTCGTGCGACTTTGTACCGCCCGCGAAATGATGGGCGGCGTCCTGCTGGAGAACGACGACATCGAGAGCAAATTCACCGAAGAACTGGCCAGGCCTTATCTGACGGATGCCATCCGCGAATACCGGGAGTATCCAGAAGCGGCTGTAGCCTGGGCCGGCTACCTGGGCATGGCTGTCGCCAAACTCTGGGATGCCGACTGGCAGGCCTACCAGCAAGTGTCCTACGCCGACCTCCAGGGTCCGCGCGGCTTCGACGACATGGACGAACGGATCACGGCGCAGGTGCTGGGCTATGCGCTCGACAGCGAACCCGCCCGCCGCATCGCCGACTTGTTGTCGGCCTGCGCTGCTGAAGCCCTGGCGATGATTCGCCACGAGCACATCGAGCCCGCCAGTCCCCGCGCCTACTACGTCTTCGCCCGCACAGTCCAGGTCCTCTACCGCACCGGCGCCTCCATTGAACTCTTCCTGCTCGGCTACAAGCTCGAACGCCTCTGACCTTCTGGACCCGTCGGCACGAAAATGCGGCGAAATGTGTCGAGACCAGCGGTTTTGTCCTGTGCGGACACAAAAGTCGTAGAAAATGTGTCGGGGTACCGATTTTTATACTATCTTTACAATATCATTTTGATATTACAAAGATATGGAATCCAAAGAATTCGAATTCAAAGGCTTCAAGATGAGCGGCTTCGTGGCGCTTTTCCTGATTCTGGCCATCATCGTGGCCGATGTTCTCATCATTTCAAAAGCAGCGCAGGGAGCGAATCCCGAAGTGGCCATCGGGCTGACGATCCCCATCTCCTTCCTGCTGATCATCTTTCTGGGCATCGGCATGATGAAGCTGGAGCCCAACGAGGCCCGGGCGCTGGTCTTCTTCGGTAAATACTGCGGTACCTTCCGCCAGAACGGCTTCTGGTATGTCAATCCGCTGCTGACGAAGAAGAAGGTGTCGCTACGCGCCCGCAACTTCGACGCCGAAGCCATCAAGGTCAACGACAAGAGCGGCAACCCGATCATGATCGGCCTGGTGCTCGTCTGGCGCGTGAAGGACGTGTATAAGAGCCTCTTCGAGATTGACTCGCAGACCATGAGTACCCAGGGCTCGCTGAGCTCCACGATGAAAGCCTTCGAGAGTTTCGTCAAGGTGCAAGCCGACGCGGCGCTCCGCCAGGTGGCCGGCAACTACAACTACGACGAGAACAGCAATCCGGACGAGAACGACGTAACTCTGCGTTCCGGCGCCGACGAAATCAACGACGAGCTGACCCGTACGCTCAACGAGCGTCTCTCGATCGCCGGCATCGAGGCCATCGAGGCCCGCATCAACTACCTGGCCTATGCGCCGGAGATCGCCGCCGTCATGCTGCGCCGCCAGCAGGCCGACGCCATCATCGCCGCCCGCGAGAAGATCGTGGAAGGCGCCGTGTCGATGGTCAAGCTGGCCCTCGACCATCTGAAGGAAGAAGGCGTGGTGGAACTCGACGAAGAGCGCAAGGCCGCCATGGTGAGCAACCTGCTCGTGGTCCTCTGCTCGGAAGACAATGCCCAGCCGATCGTCAACGCCGGATCGCTGTACAACTGAAATGGCTAAGGAAGGGACCCGGAACTTTGTGCTGCGCGTAGATGCGCAGACGATGGATGCCCTCGAGCGATGGGCCGCCGATGAATACCGCAGCATCAACGGCCAGTTGCAGTGGATCATCGACGATGCCCTGCGCCGTGCCGGACGAAAAAAGGCCGACCCCCGCAGGGGTCGGCCAGATGCCGGGTCAAGCCCGGCATGACGGTTTTGATTCTTCAGACTGGGTCAAGCCCGGCATGACGTAGTCGGCAGAGCCCTGTCTAGAACGCATACCTCAGGCTGATGCCCACGTTGGGATCGAAGCCGCGGTAGTTGCCGAAGAAGTTGAAGATCGGACGGAAGTCGAGGGCGATCTGGAAGGGAGCGTCGAACTGATAGTCGAAGCCGACCTGTCCGCCGGCACCCATGCTGAAGCCGTTCCAGTGCGGAATGCTGAACTGGACGGCCGGGCCGCCGTAGATGCCGAAGCCACCGGCCAGGAACCAGTGCCAGTGGAAGGCCAGGGTCAGGGCAGGGCCAAAATACATGTAACGCTCGTCATCGGTGTTTTTCTTGTAATGGCTGCCGAAGCGGAAACCGAGGTCCATCTCAAGACGGTTGATGTCGTTTAAGAAGGCCTGTGCGGAAACCTCCGTGGTGAAGGCGGCGCCGTAGCCGACGCGCACACCGGTCGTGATGTCGTAGTCCTGTGCCTGGACTGCGAAGTTCAGGGCCAGCAGGGCGACGAGGGAGAGAAGTAATTTTTTCATGGTATAGGTATTTGTTGATTATTCAACGTTGGTGACAAGGTTGCGGTCGCCGTAGCCGTTGTCGACGCGGCTGACGGCCGGCCAGAGCTTCTTCTCGCGGATCCATTCGAGCGGGAAGGCGGCCTGCGTACGGGAGTACGGGTGCGACCAGGTGTCGGCGCAGACTTCCGCTTCGGTATGCGGCGCCATGCGGACCGGGTTGTCCTCGGCGTCGAGGCGGCCGGCCTTGATGTCCTCGCATTCCGCCACGATGGTCTTGAGGGTCTCCACGAAGCGGTCGAGTTCGCTGAGCGGCTCGCTCTCGGTCGGCTCGATCATCAGGGTCTCGTGGACCGGGAAGGAGAGCGTCGGAGCGTGGAAGCCGAAGTCCATGAGGCGTTTGGCCACGTCAGTGGCGTCGACGCCATACTCGGCCTTGAAGTGGCGCAGGTCGATGATGCACTCGTGGGCGACGCGGCCTGTGGCGCCCGTGTAGAGCGTCCGGAGTTCCGGCATCAGGCGCGCCGACATGTAGTTGGCGTTGAGGATGGCAATCTGCGTGACCTTGCGGAGGCCGTCCGCGCCGAGCATCTTGATGTAGGCGTGGGTGATGGGCAGGAGCAGCGGGCTGCCGTACGGTGCCGCGCTGACGGCGTCCATGCCCGCGCCGCCGCATTCGCCGACCACCGGGTGGCCCGGCAGATATGGCTTGAGAGCCGCGGTGCAGCAGATCGGGCCGACGCCCGGGCCGCCGCCGCCATGCGGCATGGCGAAGGTCTTGTGCAGGTTGAGGTGGCACACGTCCGCGCCGATGTAGCCCGGATTGGTGAGGCCCACCTGGGCGTTCATGTTGGCGCCGTCCATGTAGAGGAGGCCGCCGTGGCGGTGGATGATGTCGACGATCTCGCGGATGCGGACCTCGAACACGCCGTGCGTGGACGGGTAGGTGATCATCATGCCGGCCAGGGTGTCGCCGGCCTCGGCGGCTTTCGCAGCCAGTTCCTCGACGTCGATGTTGCCGTGGTCGTCGCAGCCGACCAGCACGATGTCGAAGCCGGCCATGGCGGCGGAGGCGGGGTTGGTGCCGTGGGCGGAGGTCGGGATGATCATCACGCGGCGGGCCGCACCGCCGTTGGCGTTGAGGTAGCGCCGGATGGTCATCAGGCCTGCGTATTCGCCGGCAGCGCCGCTGTTGGGCTGCAGCGAGCAGGCGTCGAAGCCGGTGATGACGGCCAGGTCGTGCTCGAGTTCATGGATGAGCTGCAGGGTGCCTTCCGCCTGGTCGGCCGGTGCGTACGGGTGCAGGTTGGCGAATTCGCTCCAGCTGAGCGGGAGCATCTCGGCTGCGGCGTTGAGCTTCATGGTGCAGCTGCCCAGCGGAATCATGGAGTGGGCGAGCGAGATGTCCTTGCGCTCCAGCATCTTGATGTAGCGCATCATCTCGGTCTCGGAGTGATAGGTATTGAAGACGGCCTGGGTCAGGATCGGCGTCTCGCGGCGCATGAAGGCCGGGGTCGAAGGCACGCTGGCGCCGGACGGGCAGCCGAAGACCTGGCAGATGGCGAGGGCCTCTTCACGGTTGGAGAGCTCGTCGAAGGAGAGCTGTACCGTGCGGGCATCCGGATAGTAGAAGTTGAATCCCAGGGCCAGGGCTTTCTCGCGGATGGCGGCGGCATCGACGTCGCACACGCGGATGGTGTCGAAGAAGTTTTCGGCGGCAAGTTTGTAGCCGGCTTCCTTGAGCTTGGCTGCCACCACATGCGCATAGCCGCAGGCGTTCATGGCGATTTCCGTGATGCCCTGCGGGCCGTGCCACACGGCGAACATGCCGGTCATGGTGGCCATCAGGGCCGTGGCGGTGCAGATATTGGAAGTGGCTTTCTCGCGTTTGATGTGCTGCTCGCGGGTCTGGAGGGCCAGGCGGACGGCGCGTTCGCCGAGACGGCCTACGGAGATGCCGATGATGCGGCCCGGGAGATTACGTTTGTATTTGTCGGCGCAGGCCATCCAGCCGGCGGTCGGACCGCCGAAGCCCATGGGCAGGCCGAAGCGCTGGGCGGTACCGCAGGCGATGTCGGCGCCCCAGGCGGCAGGCTCCTTGAGCACGGCCAGGGCGAGCAGGTCGCACCAGGCGGCCACCAGGCAGCCGGCGGCGTGGGCTTTCGCACAGAAGTCCGTGTAGTCGCGGACCTCGCCGTCGGCGGCGGGATACTGCACGAGCGCACCGTAGCATTTGTCTTCGAAGACATAGTCAGCCGCTTTGCCCGTATGGATCTCGATGCCCAGTCCGCTGGCGCGCGTACGCAGGACGGAAAGGACGTTAGGGAAGATGTCCTCGTCGACAAAGATCACGTTCTTGCCGGCCTTGACGGCATCACGGGGCCGGAGCTCGAACATCATGCGCATGGCCTCGGCGGCCGCCGTGGCGTCGTCGAGCATCGAGCAGTTGGCCAGCGAGAAGCCGGTGAGCGAGGAGATCATCGTCTGGAAGTTGATGAGCGCCTCGAGGCGTCCCTGCGAGATTTCGGCCTGGTACGGCGTGTAGGAGGTGTACCAGCACGGGTTTTCAAACACGTTGCGGGTGATCACGGCCGGGGAGGCGGTGCCGTAGAAACCCAGTCCGATGAGCGAGCGGAGATTGCGGTTCTTCGCGGCGATGGCCTTGAGGCGGGCCAGGTAGTCGTGCTCGCTGAGCGCGGGGTCGAGCTTCAGGGGTTCTTTCAACAGGATATCTTGCGGAACGGTCTGGCCGGTCAGCTCGTCGAGCGACGATACACCCAGGACTTCGAGCATCTGCTTCTCTTGGGAAGGTCTCGGTCCATTGTGTCGGTTGGCAAAATTAAGCGGCATAGGTATAATGTTAGGATGTGTTATGGCAATCAATCTACAAATTTAATCAATTTTTCTCATTGATATTTCTTTTGGTCGAGGTCGAGTCGCAGGTAGATGAAAAGCAGGATGGAGAAGGCCCAGAGCGACGAGCCGCCATAGCTGAGCATCGGCAGCGGGATGCCGATCACAGGCATCAGGCCGATGGTCATGCAGATGTTGATGAGCACATGCATCAGCAGGCAGGCCGCCACGCACCAGCCGTAGATCCGTGCGAAATGGTCGCGCTGCTTCTCCGCCGAAGCGATCAGGCGCAGGATGAGCGTCAGGTAGGCCGCCAGGACGGCCAGCGTGCCGACCAGGCCCCATTCCTCGCCGATCGTGCAGAAGATGAAGTCGGTGCTCTGTTCGGGGACGAAGTCGAAACGGGTCTGGGTTCCGCCCAGGAAGCCCTTTCCGGTGAGGCCGCCCGAACCGATGGCCACCAGCGACTGGTGGACGTTGTAGCCCACGCCCATCGGGTCCTCCTTGATGCCCAGCAGCACTTCGATGCGGGCGCGCTGGTGGTCCTTGAGTACCTTGGTGAAAACCATCTCCACCGAAAAGATGACCAGCAGGCCCAGCAGGAAGCCCAGCATCAGGTTGCGGAGCGGCCTGCGGCGCTGGAACCAGAAGACCAGGGCCAGCACCACCGCGACCGTGCCGGTCAGCAGGGCCAGCCAGGTCGCCGGCTCGAAACGGTTCAGGGGAGCGAGGGCGTCCAGCTGCAGCAGCCGCGGCAGGAAAGCCAGCAGCGTGACGGCCACTGCCGTAAGGATGCCATAGAGCAGGGGTTTCCGGATATAGAACCCGAAGGCCACGCCCGTCATGCCCAGCAGCACCAGCACGGCGACAAAAGGTGAGCAGACCAGCGTGAGGATGAAAAACAGGATGACCAGCAGGCCGATGACCAGCAGCCACCCCGTCATGCCTTCGCGGTAGCAGACCAGCAGGTAGCCCAGGTACACCAGCGCCGACCCCGTCTCTTTCTCCAGCAGGATGGCCAGCATGGGCAGGGCCAGGACCACGGCGATGCGCAGGGCATCGCGGAACTTGCTGAAGCTGAAGCCGTATTTGCTCATGAGCTGGGCCAGCAGCAGCGACGTGGCGATCTTGGAAAACTCGGCCGGCTGCAGGCGGAAGGGGCCGATGGCGAACCAGGATTTCGACCCGTTGACCTCCACGCCCACGAAGGCGACGGCCACCAGCAGCAGGACCATCAGGCCGTAGAACGGCCAGGCGATGGTCGGGTAAAGGCTGGAAGGGATCACGAAAAGGATGAGGAAGCCCAGCGTCAGCGCGGTGGCGACCCAGATCAGGTCCATGACATATTTTTCTTTCAGGCTGAACACGAAGCCTTCTTCCGAGACGGAGGAGGCGTAGATGTTCATCCAGCCGAAGATCACCAGCACCAGCCAGATGCCTGCGATGACCCAGTCGATTTTCTTGTAGCTGGTATCTTCCATGGCCTAGCGCTTGACTTTGACTTTATGGAGGAGGTTTCCGTCGAATACGCGCTGTTCCAGTGCCTTGCGCTCCGGAGCAATCTCCCCGTTGAGGTATTTCTCGACCAGGAGCGAGGCGATGGGGGCGGCCCAGGTGGCGCCGAAGCCGCCGTTCTCGACGTAGGCCACGACGGCGATCTTCGGGTCGTCTTTCGGGGCGAAGGTGATGAAGACGGAATGGTCGTCGCCGTGCGGATTCTGGGCCGTGCCCGTCTTGCCGCAGGCGATGACGCCGGGGATGCGGGCGATGGTCGCGGTGGCGCCGCCGCCCGTGTAGTTGATGGCCATCTCCATGCCCTTGACGATGTCTTCGAAATGGGTGGTGTCGACCATGGTGTAGTGCCGCTCCTTGAAGCGCTCGTCGATGGGACATGCGGGCGTGTCTTTCTGCAGGTGCGGGGTGTAGAACCAGCCCCGGTTGGCGATGGTGGCGGCCAGGTTGGCCAGGTGCAGCGGCGTGCAGCCGATCTCGCCCTGGCCGATCGACAGCGAGATGATGGAGAGGGATTTCCAGCGGTCCTTGCCGTGGATGCGGTCGTAGCGTTCGGCCGTGGGCATGGTGCCTGCCTTCTCGCCGGGGATGTCGGTGTCGAGCTTGCGTCCGAAGCCGAAACTCTCCGTGTATTCCTTCCATTTTTCAAATCCCTCCCGGACCGAGCCGTATGCCGGATTGTCGATGATCGAACGGAACACGTAGCAGTAGTAGGCGTTGCACGACATCATGATGGACTGGTACATGTCGATGGGGCTCTGGTGCCCGTGGCAGCCCACCCGGAGGTTGCCCACCACGTAGCCGCGGTTGCAGCCGTAGAGGGTGTTGGGCGTGAGCACGCCTTCCTGCAGGCCGATCAGGCCGTTGACCAGCTTGAACACGCTGCCCGGCGGCTGGGGCGACTGGACGGCCCGGTTGAACATGGGCTTGTAGGGGTCCCGGACGATGTCCTTGTAGTGCTTGCTGATGTCGGCGAGCTGACTGACGTCGATGCCTGGGCTTGAAACCATGGTGAGGATTTCGCCCGTGGCGGGCTCGATGGCCACCAGCGAGCCTACCTTGTTCTTCATCAGCTGTTCCCCGTAGGCCTGAAGGACCCCGTCGATGGTGGTGGTCACGTCGGTGCCGGCAATGGCTTCCTTGTCATACTCGCCGTCTTCATAGCGCTCCTTGATGCGGCCGTGGGCGTCGCGCAGGTAGATGTTGTAGCCCTTTTCGCCGCGCAGCAGCGTCTCGTAGGACTCTTCCATGCCGGTCTTGCCGATATAGTCGCCGCTCTTGTATTCGGGGTGGTCTTTCAGGTAGGCCGGATCGACTTCGGAGATGTAGCCGTAGAGGTTGCCGCCGCCGGCGTGGGGATAGGAGCGGGACGTGCGCCGCACGCCGTAGAAGCCGGGGAACTGGTAGTTCTTCTCGATGAACATGTTGTACTGCTCGCTGGTCACCTGGCGGCAGAAGACCAGGCTCTGGTATCCGATGCGGCGCCGGTAGCGGCGGTATTCGCGGAACTTGTCGTGGACGAAGGCCGTGTCGAGCTCGAAGATCCGGCAGAAGGCCAGGGTATCGAAGGGTTTCACGTCGAAGGGCGTGACCATGATGTCGTAGGTCAGCTTGTTGTCGACGAGCACGTCGCCGTTGCGGTCGAGGATGCGTCCCCGGGCCGGATAGAGCGTCTCATACTTGAGCGCGTTGTTCTCGGCCGTGACGCGGTACTCCTTGTCGAGGATCTGGACCTGGAACAGCCGGAACGCGATCACCGCGAAGGCGATGACGATGGCGGTGACCAGGATGCCGCGGCGGTTCTTGAAGTTGTCCATGGCTCAGCTCCGGCGTTGGAAGGCGTAGCCCAGCAGCAGGCCCAGCGCGGTGCTGGCAAGGGTGCTGGCGACGAATTTGACCAGGATGAACCCGAAGGGACGGACGCTCACGCAGTCGAGCAGGATGTAGGCGGCCAGGTAGATGCCGGTCAGGATGAGCAGGTATTTGAGATACTTGCCGAATCCGGCGTCACGCAGGAGCGGGATCCAGGTCTCGTCGTGCCGGTCGTTGTTGATGATCCTGCGGTAGAGCAGGCGGCGCGGCGCTGCGGCCACGACGGCGGCGAAGGCGTTGAGGCCGAGGACGCCGGCCGAAAGCCAGTCGAGCAGCAGCCCCAGCCCGAAGGCGGAAAGCAGCACGATGTGGGGCGTGCGCTGCACGGGAAGCTGCAGGATCAGGAACGGCATCAGGCTGAGCATGATCCAGGGACCCAGGTTCACGTAGTTGGAGATGACCAGCTGCAGCAGGAACACCAGCACGAAGAAGAGGATGCTATGGGACTTGTTCATAGAGTTCTTCGATTTCGGGTTGGTGGTTGTTCCGGACCACGTAGACGGTGTGGAGGGTGCGGAAATCCTCGAACAGCGCTACGTCCAGTTCCTGGGAAGAGCCCTGGCTGACCCTGGCCGTGACGACGCTGCCGACGGGGATGTCGGGCGGATAGATGGTGGAATAGCCGCTGGTGAGCACGGTGTCTCCCGGCGCGGCCTGGACGTGTACGGGAATCTCCTGCAGGAGCATGCGGTCGGGCCGGATGCCGGGCCAGGTCATCGGCCCGAAGGCACCGCTGCCGGCCAGCTTGGCGCTGACCGTCTGTCCGGCGCCCAGCACGGAGATGACGTAGGCGTAGTGGTCGCCCACGGCGCCGATGATGCCGACGACGCCGCGTGCCGTGATCACGCCCAGCCCGGGTTCCACGCCGTCTTTGCTGCCGCGGTCGATGACCAGGTGGTTGTGCTGGCGGTCCACGGTGTTCTTGACGATGGTCGCGCTGAGATAGCTGAAATCAGGCTCCACGAGGAAGACGGCGCTGTCGAGCTGCCGGTCGGCTGCCTGATAGCGGGCCAGCCGCTGCTGCAGGAGCAGGTTTTCGGCCACGAGGCGCTCGTTTTCCGAACGGAGGTTGAAGAACGAGCTGATGTTGCTGGTGCGGGTCCAGCCCCAGGCCTGGATATCGCGTGCGGTCCCCAGGATCCTGAACCGTTGCACGACACCGTTCTCCACCACGAGCAGGATGGAGAGCGATGCGAGGACGAGGAACAGGAGGATGGCGGAAATCGTTGAAAGGAGACCGCTGCGGTTGTTCATCGCATGAGGAAGGGATAATTCGGGTTCTTCAGGGCGATGCGGGTACCCCGGGCCACGGCGCGGAGCGGGTCTTCCGCCACGTGGAAGGGGATGTTGATCTTCTTGGACAGACGCGTGTCAAGACCGCGGAGCAGCGCGCCGCCGCCCGTCAGGAAAATGCCGTTGCGCACGATGTCGCTGTAGAGCTCCGGCGGGGTATTCTCGAGGACGCTGAGCACGGCAGCTTCGATCTTGGCGATCGACTTGTCGAGGCAGTGCGCGATCTCCTGGTAGGTCACCGGTGCTTCGACCGGATGGACGGTCATCAGGTTCGGGCCTTTCACGATGAAGGGCTCCGGCTCTTCTTCGAGTTCGGAAATGGCGGAGCCGACATGGATCTTGATCTGTTCGGCGGTCGGTTCGCCGATGCGGATGTTGTACTGCTGCCGCATGTATTGCTGGATCTCGCTGGTGAACACGTCGCCGGCGGTCTTGATGCTCTCGTCGGCCACGATGCCGCCGAGGGAGATGACGGCCACCTCGGTGGTGCCGCCGCCGATGTCGACGATCATGTTGCCGGCCGGGGCGATGACGTCGAGGCCGATGCCGAGGGCGGAGGCCATCGGCTCGAAGATCATCTGGACGTCACGGCCGCCGGAGTGCTCGGCGGCGTCGCGGACGGCGCGTTTCTCCACTTCCGTCGATCCGGAAGGGATGCCGATGACCATGCGGAGGCTGGGCGAGAAAAAGCTGCGCTTGGGGCTGATCATCCGGATGAACTCGCGGATCATCTGCTCGGAAGCGTCGAAGTCTGCGATCACGCCGTCTTTCAGGGGACGGATGGTCTTGATGTTCTGGTTCTCTTTGCCCTGCATGGCCTTGGCCTTGGTTCCCACCGCCATGCATCTGCCGGTAAGTTTGTCGATGGCGACAATGGAAGGTTCGTCGATGACCTTCTTGTCATTCATGAAAATGACGGTGTTGGCCGTTCCGAGGTCGATAGCAAGTTCCTGCTGCAAGAAAGAAAATCCCATATTGTATGACTATTTGAATCGGTTTGTTAAGAGATACAAAAATAGGAATATTCTCGGGATTATTCGCTAAATTTGTCAAGCAGTTTTTTAACGAGTTATACACATGAAACGATACGCGGTCATCGTCGCTGGTGGACAGGGTGTCCGGATGGGGGCCGACCGGCCCAAGCAGTTTTTGGAAATCGGCGGGAAACCCATCCTGCGCCATACCATCGAACGTTTCCAGGCCTACGATCCGAAGATCGACATCATCCTGGTCCTGCCGGAGGCGCAGAAAGACTGGTGGCGGGATTACTGCCGTCAGACGGGTTTCCTGGAGCGGTACACCATGGTATCGGGCGGCATCACCCGATTTCATTCCGTGCAGAACGCCCTGCGCTTCGTCTCCGACGACGGAAGGGTGGCCATCCACGACGGCGTACGGCCGCTCTTGTCGGCCGCGCTGCTGGAACGCTTGTTTGAAGCTGCTGAAAAATATCCGGCCGTGATTCCGGCCGTCCCCGTGGTGGAGTCTGTGCGGCGGAAGGAGGATGAGGAAGTCTCCGTCCCTGTCAGCCGCGACGGGCTGGTGCTGGTCCAGACGCCCCAGCTCTTCGATGCCCGCTTATTGAAAGATGCTTACCGGCAGCCGTTCTCGCCGGCCTTCACCGACGACGCTTCCGTATTCGAAGCCGCAGGCGGAACGGTGCACATCGTTCCCGGCGACCGGATCAACCTGAAGATCACGACGCCGGACGATCTGGGCCTGGCCGCGGCGCTGCTCGCTATTTCTTCTTCTGCGACGGCCCTTTGACGTAGTCGTAGTCCTTGACCCAGACCTGCCGTTCGATAGCCTGGTCGAGGGAGACCATGGTCTCGGTCTTGCCGATGCCAGGAATGTTCTGGATGGTATCGATGAGGATATTCATCAGGTGATCCTGGTCGAAGCAGTACACTTTCAGGAGCAGCGAGTGCTGGCCGGTTACGAAATGACACTCGACGACTTCGGGAATCTTCCGGAGCGCCTCGATCACCTTGGGGTAGGCATTGGCTTCCGCCAGGGAGACGCAGATGAAGACACAGACGTTGAGACCGAGTGCCTGGGGTTTGACGAGCAGACGGGAGCCCGTGATTACACCGGCGTTCTCCATCTTTTTTACCCGCTGGTGGATGGCGGCTCCGGAAACGCCGCATTCACGGGCGATTTCCAGGAAAGGCATCCTTGCGTTTTTCACGAGAAAGGCCAGGATTTTCTGGTCGATTTCGTCTACTTGAAAATCAATTCTTGCCATAACAGCAGCAAAAATAGCAATTTGTATTTTTGCTGCCAAGAAAAAACAGATATTTTTTCGAAAAAACTTACAAATTGTAAGTTCTACTTCTTGCGCGCCTTGGCGATGAGGTCCTGGCAGGCCTCCTCCGTGAGGGTGGCAGGGTTGGTTTTCCGGGGTATCTTATAATTTTCTTTCCCCTGTTTGAGGTACGGACCGTAGCGGCCGTTGAGAATCTGGATGCCGGAAGCCGGGAATTCGGCGATCACTTTCTTCTCTTCCTGCTCTTTCTTGCCCTCGATCAGCGCGATGGCCTGGGCCTCGGTAATCGTGTAGGGATCCTGTCCTTTGGCCAGCGACACGAACTTGCCGTCGTATTTCACATAGGGGCCGAAGCGGCCGATGGCAGCCGTGATCTCGGCGTCGCCGTAGTGCCCGACCACGCGGGGCAGGGAGAAGAGCTGCAAGGCGTCCTCGAGCGTGACCGATTCGATGAGCTGGCCTTTCTTCAGGCTGACGAATTGTTTGTCGGGATCGTCGTTGTCGCCTTTCTGGAGCAGGGGGCCGAAACGGCCGATGCGGGCCGTGATCGGCTTGCCGGTGGCGGGATCGTTGCCGATGAAGCGCTCGGAATGCGTATGTTCACGGTCCTGGAAACTGCCTTCCACTTCCTGGTGGAACGGACCGTAGAAGTCGCTGATGACCTTGTCCCAGTCCAGCTTGCCCTTGGCTACCTTGTCGAACGACTCTTCCACCTGGGCGGTGAAGCCGTAGTTGAGGATGTCGGCGAAGTTGGCGGCCAGGAAGTCGGTCACCACCATGCCGATGTTTTCGGGCAGGAGTTTCTTTTTCTCGGCGCCGACCATCTCACGCTTGAAGCTGTGGGTCACCACGCCGTCCTTGAGCGTCAGGGTAGCCAGCTGGTGTTCCGTGCCGGGCTTGTCGCCCTTGATGATATAACCGCGTGTGGTGATGGTGCTTACGGTCGAAGCGTAGGTGGAAGGACGGCCGATGCCGAGTTCCTCGAGTTTCTTGACCAGGCTGGCCTCGCTGTAGCGCGGCGGATGCGGGGTGTATTTTTCCTGGGCGGTGATGCTGTCGCAGCGGAGGGCCTGGCCCGGCTCCATGCGGGGGAGGACGGCCTTCACCTCTTCTTCCTCATCGTCGCGTCCCTCGATGTAGACTTTCAGGAAACCGTCGAACAGGATCTGCTCGCCGGAAACGAGAAACTTCTCGGCAAGGCTGTCGGAGCAGATGGTGACGTCGGTCTTTTCAACGCGCGCGTCGGCCATCTGGCAGGCGACGGTCCGTTTCCAGATGAGGTTATACAGCTTTTTCTCTGTCGCGGTGCCTTCGATCTCGAGATTGCTCACATAGGTCGGGCGGATGGCTTCGTGGGCCTCCTGGGCACCCTTGACGCGGGTGTGGTAGTTGCGGGTCTTTGAGTATTCGGCGCCGTAGAGCCGGGTGACGGTCTCTTTCGTGGTGCCGATGGCCAGCGAGGAGAGGTTCATGGAGTCGGTACGCATGTAGGTGATCAGACCGGCCTCGTAGAGGCGCTGGGCGATCGACATGGTCTGGCTGACGGAGAACCCGAGCTTGCGGGCGGCTTCCTGCTGCAGGGTGGAGGTGGTGAACGGCGGTGCCGGGGAACGGTGCGCTTCTTTCTTGTCGATGGCGCCGACACGGAAACTGGCGCCTTTGCAACGTTCCAGGAAGGCACGGGCTTCTTCCTCGGTGTCGAACTTGCGGTCGAGGAGGGCGTGGACGGGCTTTCTCGATCCTTCCGGCAGGAAGACGCCTTCCACGCGGAAGAAAGGCTTGCTGTCGAATGCGGCGATTTCGCGTTCGCGGTCCACGATGAGCTTCAGGGCCACCGACTGGACGCGGCCGGCCGAGAGCTTCGGCTGGATCTTTTTCCAGAGGATGGGGGAGAGCTCGAAACCGACGAGGCGGTCGAGGACGCGGCGGGCCTGCTGTGCCTTGACCAGGTTCATGTCGATGTCGCGCGGGTTCTCGATGGCTTCGAGGATGGCGGGCTTGGTGATCTCGTGGAAGACGATACGGCGTGTCTTTTCGACAGGCAGGCCGAGGGTTTCGGACAGATGCCAGGCAATGGCCTCTCCTTCACGGTCTTCATCGGATGCCAGCCAGACAGTCTGGGCCTTCTGGGCAGCGGCGCTCAGCTCGGCCACCGTCTTCTTCTTGTCGGAAGAAATCTCGTACTGGGGCTCGAAACCGTTTTCGATGTCGATGCCCAGCCCGTTTTTCTTCAAGTCCCGGATGTGTCCGAAACTGGATTTTACCGTATATCCTTTTCCGAGAAACTTCTCAATCGTCTTGGCCTTGGCCGGAGACTCCACAATGACTAAATTCTCTCCCATCTCGTGCATTTTTGTTTTGGGAGTGCAAAGTAAGGGATAATCGAGCGAACTTTCCAAATCTTTTTTCCTAAATTTGCACGATTGTTGAACCTCACGGCAGGCTTTAACGTAGTTAAAAAAACATGAATGCATCGCTGCAGAAAAAAATAACCAAGTGGTTCTGGATCCTGATCTTCGTCCCGATCGTCGGATTGCTCCTCGCGCTCCTGCTGGTGGCGCTGTTCGCCAAGATCCCGTCGTTCGAGCAGATCGAGAATCCCGACAGCAACCTGGCCACCCTGCTGATCTCCGAAGACGGCAAGGTGATCAATACCTATCATATTGAAAACCGTTCGTACGTCAGTTACGACGAGATTCCGAAGCACATCATCGATGCGGCGGTCGCCACCGAAGACGCCCGCTTCTACCGCCATTCGGGCATCGACTTCCGCGGCCTGGGCCGCGTGGCGGTCAAGACCCTGCTCCTGGGCGACTCGTCGCAGGGCGGCGGCAGCACCATCACCCAGCAGCTTGCCAAGACCCTCTATCCCCGCCAGGACGTGAGCAGCAAGATTCCCGGCGGACGCCAGCTCAAGATGATCGGCATCAAGCTGAAAGAGTGGATCACCGCCGTCAAGATCGAGCGCAACTATACCAAGGAGGAGATCGTGACCATGTATCTCAACCAGATCTTCTTCGGCGGGAACGCCTACGGCATCAAGGCAGCCGCCAACACCTTCTTCGCCAAGGATCCCTGCGACCTGACTGTCGAGGAGGGCGCCTGCCTGGTGGGCATGGTCAACAAGCCCACCCGCTACAACCCCGCCATCAATCCCGAGCAGTCGCTTGCCCGGCGCAACCATGTGCTCCGCCAGATGGAGAAATACGACTATCTTTCGAAGCACGAGCTCGATTCCATCGTCCAGATTCCCATCGTGGTGACCTACCGCCAGCAGGACCACAACTCCGGTTACGGGCCGTATTTCCGCGACATGCTCCGCAAGTTCATGAATGCCACCCAGCCCAAGCGCTCATCCTATGCACAGGAAGAAGACTACCGGGCCGATTCCCTGGCCTGGAAGGACAATCCGCTCTATGGCTGGCTCAACAAGAACCGCAAGCCCGACGGCACGCAGTACGACCTCGACCGGGACGGGCTCCGCATCTATACCACCCTCGATTCGCGCATGCAGAAATATGCCGAGGAGGCCGTGGCCCAGCACCTCGGGAAAGAGCTCCAGAAAACGCTGAACAACGAGCTCCGGTACCGCAACCATTTCCCTTTCTCCAACGACGTGACCAAAGAAGAAGTCGACCGGCTGATGCGCAACGGACGGCGCTGGAGCGACCGCTATCGCGAGATGAAGGCGGCGGGCGCGTCCGAGGCCGAGATCACGAAGGCTTTCGACGAGCCGGTGCAGATGCGGGTCTTTGCCTGGAACCAGAAAGGCTATGTCGATACGACCATGACGCCCAACGACTCCATCCGCTACTACAAGTCGTTCCTTCGCGCGGCGCTCGTGGCCATCGAGCCCAACACCGGCAACGTGAAGGCCTATGTCGGCGGACCGGACTACCATTATTTCAAATATGACAACGTGGGGCAGGGCAAGCGGCAGGTCGGTTCGACCTTCAAGCCCTTCCTCTATACCCTGGCCATGCAGGAAGGCTACACGCCCTGCGACAAGGTGGCCAATACGACCTATACTATCGACGTGAACGGCACCGACTGGGCGCCGAAGAGCGAAGTGGACGACCGCATCGTCACGCTCAAGTGGGGCCTTACCAACAGCCGCAACAACATCTCGGCCTATCTGATGAAACAGTTCGGGCCCTTTGCGCTGGTGGACCTCTGCCGCAAGATGGGCATCAGCAGCTATCTCGATCCGGTGGTTTCGCTCTGTGTGGGTTCGTGCGACCTCTCCGTGATGGAGATGGTGGCGGCCTACAACACCTATCCTGGCCGCGGCGTCTACTGCTATCCGAATTTCGTGACACGCATCGAAGACAATACCGGCAACGTGCTGGCCACGTTCTCGACGCGGAAACGCGAGGCCATCAGCGAGATCACGGCCTACAAGATGATCAACATGATGCAGGGTGTGGTGAACGATGGTACGGCGGGCCGCATCCGCTGGCGCTACAACATCCAGGGTGACATCGCCGGCAAGACCGGTACCACCAACGACAACTCCGACGGCTGGTTCATCGGCTACACGCCGAAGCTGACGACGGGTGTCTGGGTGGGTGCCGAAGACCGTCAGGTCCACTTCACGAGCACGGCGCTCGGCGGCGGCAACAACATGGCTCTGCCCATCTGGGCCATCTTCATGCAGAAGGTCTATGCCGACAAGTCGATCCCGATGGGCCCGGAAGACGTGTTCGTGGCGCCGCTCGGCTGGACTGCCGGGCAGCTCTGCGACGGCTCGGCCGACGATGCGACCGACGCCTCCTCCGCGTCCTCCAATGATTATTTCAACTAGAATGAAAAAAATAGCATTGATTTATGGCGGCGACTCCTCCGAGTGGGGAATTTCCGTCCTCAGCGGCAAGTTCGTGGCCGGCTGTCTCGATCCGCAACGCTATGAAGTGACGGAGCTGCTGCTCCGGGGCGGCCAGTGGTCGGTCTGCGATCCGGCCGTGAAAGACGTGGCCGTGCCGGTCAAGCCCTTCATCCCTTCCGATTTGAAACATTTCGACGTGGCGATGATCATGATCCATGGCACGCCGGGCGAGAACGGTATCCTGCAGGCGGAGCTGGAGAAACATGGTGTCCCGTTCACGACCTGTTCTTCGCGTGTGGCGGCGCTGACCTTCGACAAGCATGCTTGCAAGAAGGGCCTGCAGGGGCTGGGCATTCCCCTGGCCCCTGAGATGTTCCTGCACAAGGGCCAGGCGTTCAATCCCGAGGAGGTCGTGGAGAAACTGGGCCTGCCCGTGTTCGTCAAGCCGAACGACGGCGGCAGTTCCTTCGGCGTGACGAAGGTCAAGCGGATGGAAGACCTGGCGCCGGCCATCGCCAATGCCTTTTCCGAGAGCGACGACGTGCTCATCGAGAGTTACATTCCGGGGCGTGAGCTGACCGAAGGCGTATTCAACCGGGGCGGCGAGATCATTCCGCTTCCGGTGACGGAGATCATCTCGCACAACGAATATTTCGACTACGAGGCCAAATATCTGGGCAAGAGCGACGAGGTGTGCCCGGCGCAGATCACGCCGGAGCAGGCCCATGTGGTCCGCGAGCAGACGCGCCGCATCTACCAGCATTTCGGCTGCCGCGGCCTGATCCGCTGTGACTACATCATGACGGAGTCGGGCAAGGTCTATTTCCTGGAGATCAATCCGGTCCCGGGCATGACGAAGATGTCGCTCGTCCCCGCCCAGATCCG
>JAEEGH010003418.1_pt1 | contig 41731 bp, 46 predicted proteins | sample 9134181 | NCBI WGS metagenome assembly JAEEGH01 (sample SAMN16246544, study PRJNA631951) | gut metagenome | biome: gut microbiome; feature: rumen; material: DP-attached | host: Bos | place: Iran: Karaj | collected 2018-10 | reverse complement strand
CGAGAAGGCCGGGAACTACTATGCGTGGGGCGAGACCAGCCCCAAGTCTGAATTCAGTTGGGATAGCTACAAGTGGACAAAGAAGATCAAAAGCACCTATGGCGATGAGATACTGGTCCGTTCAAAGTACAATTCCGCGAGCAATCTCGGTACAGTCGACAACAAGACCGTGCTCGACCCCGAAGATGACGCCGCACACGTCAAACTCGGTGGCAAATGGCGAATGCCCACCAAAGCGGAATTCAAGGAACTAATAGACAAATGCGAATGGACGCTGACCACACGTTCCGGCGTCAGCGGATTCGAGGTCAAGAGCAAATCGAACGGCAAAAGCATCTTCCTACCCTTCACCGGCTATTACGGCCCCGGAAAAACCCTCAACAACAAAGACCAGGGAAACCTTTGGGTATCCGAGATGGACGGAAACTCCAATTTTTCATGCTACTTCAAAAAAGGCACTCCCGGCAGCTGGTGGGGCACCTCGCGGGAATATGGCCTCGCCATCCGGCCGGTATGTGATTAGAGATATCGGCCGTTAGCAGCATCCCGCCTCGTTCAGACCATTTTCAGTTGGTTACAATTTGTAACTGACTCATTTCCCTCTTTAATCAGACTGAATATCACGGAATAATGAGGAAATGGTTCTGGAAGAAGGGCTGGAGGATTACCGGCTATTCCGCATCGCGGACCAGGCGGACGGACTTTCCTCTGCTGCGTCTGTCCTCATAGTAGCGGTATCCCTCAGTTCCGGTGGTGTTGTTGAAGCCGCCGGTGTCACTGAACCAAACATAGTAAGCGCACGGGTTTTCCTGATCCAGGTAGGTGCTGTACGCCATCTTAATCTTTTGTTGTTTCCCTCAAAAAAAGACACGCCTCACTTCTGGATAAGCATCCGTGGGGCGTTCAGGCTATGGAGTTGCCAATTAATTCGCTGTAAGATGATAGGTCTTGACCTTTACTGATTTTTTGTCGGCCTCTCCAAGAGTGCTGCTCGGCTGGAAGACGAGGTAAACGTCTACCGTCTTTTTAGCATTGCCCTTTTCCTTATTGTACACTTCGTCAGCGGCGGCAATGACGATATTGTCATTGGCAGAAGTACGGTAATTGATATTGTTGTTTCTGCAAGCGAGAATAACAGCGTCTCTCATGTGCGAAAAAACCTCGCCCGTAGCTTCTTTTGTGGTAAGGGTTTCACTGGACGTACAAGTATAAGTACCAAAGTTTTCACCAGTGTCAGTTGTTTTGGTGCAGGAAGAAACGCACAGGGCCAGGCAGGCAACTGCTGCCACGGCAATCAATTTGAGTGTTTTCATAATGAATTACTATTAAATTTTAATATACTTTTCTCAAATACGGATTTGTGGCGTGAAGTTAAGATTTCTTAAATATTTTTTGGCAAGCCATATTGGCCGATTCCGTTGTATTGTGGCAAAATCCGCCTCATTATTGTATTATTTTTGTTATTTGACCGAAAATCCATCAAGTTCTAGAGGAGTCAGAGAATAATGATTATCTTTGAGAGTTAGATCTATTTACATTATACAATGGCTCTTAAATCTCCTCGTACTGCTATGATAGTTGCTATCGTTATTATCGCTGTCAATTTCCTTGTCGTGGTGGCATGAGCCTTGGCAAAATCAACTATGGCCACTGCAAGAACACAAAAACCGGGCAGAAGATGTTCCTCTACCTCACCGGCAAGAAAAGCAAAGTATGCTTCACTTACAATGGTGAGTTATATGTTGTCGATGATTGGCGACAGTAGCGTCTGCCAGTCCGGGGCATTAATATTGCAGGCGTAATAGCCATATGAATGTTCGCGCTATTATACTGTCTTTCTTATTGTTACTGCCCCTTGTCCCGGCTATGGCCCAGGAGAAGGATGATTTAGAAGCAATACCGATTAGTCTCAAGGAAAAGAAGCCCGGTTTCGATGGCGGCGATGATGAAGCCATCCGGGTAATTGAATCGGCACCTCAAATCTGGGAACCCGGCGAACTGCGAGGGAAACCGATAGATGTAACGTATACTTTTCCGGTCACTTTTAAACTGACGGACGAGGAGCGTGCTCAGGTGGATTCGGTGCAGTTCGTGGCTTTCGATTACGGTGTAAAGGAGAGAAAACCAACCTTTAACAATGGCGACTATTTCGAGTTTGCAAAGTGGATCAGAGAGCATCTGATCTACCCGGAGGAAGCTGAAAAGGCCGGATTGGAAGGAAGGGTTTATGTATCCGTTAGAATTAGCGAGAAAGGGAAACTGGTAAATCCCGTTGTCTTTAGGAGCACTAACAAGATTTTCGAAGAAGAAGCGCTTCGCGTAATCAGGTCAGCACCTGATAAATGGACGCCGGGATTAAACGCCAAGGGAGAGCCGATGGCTCTTTCGCTGCTTATCCCGGTCAATTTCAACCTTCCCAATTAAAGTTGCATTGGCACCGAAAGCCATCGGAAACGGCGCCAAGGGTGCCGGCTGATGTACCTTTGGTGCCAAAAATCCCCGATAACGGCGCCAAGGGTGCCGGCGGATGGACCCTTGGTTCCGAAAGCAATGCGGCGGTTAGCAAGCCACATAAAATGGTTTTGGCTATAGTTTTTCGTTCGATTATTTACCAGCCGAAAGGTATTCTTTCAGCGCTTCAACATAGCTGCCGAAAGCTTCCTGACCTGCCGGGGTAATCCGACAGGTGGTGCGGGGCATCTTTCCCTTGAAGCCCTTCTCCACCGTGATGTAGCCGGCGGCGGTGAGCTTATCTATCTGCACGCTGAGGTTCCCGGAGGTAGCGCCCGTCTGCTTCTTCAGATAGGTGAAATCTGCCTCATCGGCCCCGGCCAGGATGCTCATCACCGCCAGCCGGAGTTCCGAATGAAGGATAGGATCTAACTTGGGAAACATAGGCTACTTGTACTGAAGTTTCATGATGAACCCAGTCACCAGCAGCAGAACGCCGCCCAGCGTGAAGATGAGCAACTGGGCCTCACTCTTCACAAGCATGGCGAAAACTGCGCCGCCCACTCCCAGGAGGAAGCCGGCGATAATGATGGGCCAGTTCTTCAGCAGGACACCGGACATACATTCGGCGAGCCCCATGATGATGACGATAATGAGCGAAACGTGCATAGGGACAAGTGAAACGGCGATGGCACTCAGCGTGATGGCGAATACGCCGAAGACGCCCCACACGCCGCCCAGCATCTTGCTCACCTCGTTTTGGGGGACAGCCTTATTATACTTCCCCAACAATGCAGCAAGAGGATAGCCGATGGCAGGCATGGCGAACCAAAGGAAATTCCATTGTGGCCTACCCGTGAAATGCCACAACAGGTAGATGGCAAGAGAAGTAATGGTGAGCAATGCTCCCCAGAGTACGAAATACTTTGCGCTGCCCTTGAGGATGTCCTTCCGGCTGTTGTTGAAGGTTTCGCTGATGAGTTGAAGGCTCTGCTGAGCCGTCATTTCTTTGTTCTGTTCCATTGTATCAATTTTTTAACTCGTTTTTGCGGCTGGGCGCAGCTGCGCAGTCTGCCTCAACCGCGATGCAAATATAAACAAGTTTATGATATAAACCAAATTTTATTCGATAAATGTGCCGGGACAAACAAAAGTGACTGATAATTTATCTAGTTCTAGATGGTCTGAAGAATAATGATTACCTTTGAGAGTTAGATAAATCGGAATTTATGGGTCACAAGTATGTTTGTTTGCGTTGTCGCAAATGTTTCAGTGCGGGAACGGACTTTACTAAGTTTCAAGACAATAAGATATGTCCTGAGTGTATGACTCCTATGGTGCTCTTGAATGAAAAATTTAAGGCCCCGTCAAAAACGGATGTTGTTCAGTGGGAGATCGTTAAAATGCTTGTGGATAATGGTTTCCGTTTCCAGACACTATACGACCTTGTTAGTGGCGAAAGGATTCGATACCCAAGAACTAAAACTGAAGCAGAGGAATTCATTCGAAAATACAAGCACTAAATTCCAATTTATCGGTCTACCACCAGGAAGAAAAAGGTGACCAAAAGTGACCAAATTTGGGGGATACATAAGGTTTTACCGAATCCAGATTTGCTGCGTCAAACTGCCTACATTGTAAGAAGTAGTAATCCTTTAAAAAGACGCACGCGATGCTGATTGACGATACCCTGCAGCCTTCGTGGACCCCAATAAGCAAAAATGGCCGATTTCGCCCATAGGGGTACAGGACCCTGGACCAGTATCGTCACTCGGCCGGGGACCTGCGCCGGCCAGAAAGGATTGCCTCCGGGGACCTGCGCAGGCAGCAGCGTCCCTCACCGAGGGCCGAAAAAGGCCCGGCCGCAATGGCCGGGCCAGTGCCCCTGACGGGACAATTCTTGAACCTTTTGATGGAGGAAATCGAACGGCTTTGGGAAATGCATGAGTATTTGCCGAATCCAAAGCGCTCCTGCCGCCCACTATATTGTAGATGCTGGCAGCAAAGTCCCTCAGGAAGTTTACGCCGGAGCTGACGCCCGGCTTACTTCATCTTTTCTGCGATGATGGTCTCGAGGTCCTCGCGGTTCATCTTGCCGTCAAGGTAGATGAATGTGGATTCGTCCCCTTCATCGGCAATCATCACAAAGCCGTTGACTATCGTCTCGGTGCCAACCGTGTACATTCTTACAACTTCGCCCGAGTCCTTGGCCTCGAGAAGGAGCTCGTACCGGCCTGCCTTAATTAACTTCGCGGCCTCGGCTTTGAGTTCGGTGTTGATGGCCGGGTTCTCGCTGTTGATCAAGTAAAGGCCTGAAAGCGACTGGATTATCGGAGCCAGGTTGACGTCTTCGCCTTCGACGTGGAGGTCGGGAATCTTGCCGATGAGCCTGAACATGGCCGGTGAAATGTACACGGCGCTGACACCTTCGGCATCGGAATATTTCTGATAAATGCTTTTTCCCGTCTGGGCAAAGGAGAATATGCTTGCGAGCAGCAGTGCTGCAATTATGGCTATACGTTTCATGGTTAATTGATTTTATTGATTATTTCCATCGGCTTTTCGGCGGCATGCTCCGCTTTGGCGGCCATGTCCACTCCAATGGCCATTTTGTCCGATATTATTTGGAATGTCGCCTCAACCTGGGCGTATGCAAGATAGGGATCTTCGAAAGTATCCTGGAGCTTGCCGGATCCATCGTGATGGATAAGGACCACTGCGGCGAGGCCCGCAGCAACTGCGAGTGCGGCATAAGGTATCCACCGGACCGGGCGGGCCTCGGGCTTAACGGTCTCTTTTGCAGCAATCGCGGCCTTGATTCTCTCTTCCAGGCCGGCGGGAATCGTTATATCCTCGCCGAGAGCAGCCATTTCCAGTTCTTCCTCCTGCAGTTTTTCTATGTCTTGTATCCTTTTCATGCTATGTGTTTTATTTTTGTCCGGGCCTGCGAAAGCAGTACGCGGCAGGTGAGATAATTCATTCCGGTCCGCTCGGCTATCTCTTCGTAAGACAAGCCATCGACGGTCCGCATGATGAGCACTTTACGCTGCCGCTCGGGCAGGGCCTTGACAGCCTCCAGGACCTTGCCCAGACGTGCCTTGGCATCGAAGGTGTCATCAGGAGCCGGAGAGAATCCGGTCTGGGGAAGCTCTTCGGGGAAACTCTCGTGCCCGGCCTTCCTTATCCTGTCTATACAAATGTTCTTCAGCAGCCTGATGGCGTAGGCCTTCGGAAGCCTGATCCCGTTGAGGCTGTCCCTGGATTCCCACAGCTTAAGATACAACTCCTGTACGGCATCTTCGGCATCCACCCTGGATTCCAGCATATAGTAGGCAATCCGGTAGAGTGTTCCGGCAAGCGGCAGATAATCCTTATGGAACAGGGACTCAGTCATCGGATGCGATCCTGGCTATGGTCTCCATCAACACGGAACCCTTTATGCAGATCAACGCAGATTCCGACGGAGCAAATATAACGAAGTCACTGACTTTGTCGGAACTCTCGTCATATGAGCCATAGATTTTTACCTTCTCTCCGGAGTCTCTTGCTTCCATTAGCACTTCCGAATCTGACAGGGCATCCGTCAGCTTGAGGTTTATGCTGGCCTTGTCTTCCTCGGAACATTCATCGTAACTGAAGACGGTAAGACCCCGGATGTCGCTCAGCAGGCCGACGGCCTCACTCACATCGGGATCGTCTATGCCGGCCACACGTATGACGCCTTTTAAGGCTCCTGTCGCAAAGCGGCCAAGCTTCAGATAATCTGCGCCTTCGTATTGACGGCACTCGGAAATGGTTGTATAAATGCGGGATGTACCCGCCGCCTTACCTTGAGTCCCCATGCAGGATACACAAGGAAGCAAAATGCATAATAGAAGTAAAAAACGCTTCATACTCAATCAGTTAAATAACCCGCCGCTACAGCGCGCTCTCAAGCGGCACATCTTTAAGACGGATGACCGGCAGTTTTGTTAATGCAAAACTTTCATTTTGCCGCCACGGGCCCAATAGTATTTCAGGCCCGGCCGGGGACCTGCGCCGGCAGCAGCGTCCCTCACCGAGGGCCTACGAAGACAGGCTGGCGATTTGCCAGCCTGTCTCGTGCCCGAGGGGGGACTCGAACCCCCACGCCTTTAAGGGACAATGGATTTTGAGTCCATCGCGTCTACCATTCCGCCACTCGGGCAAAGTGAGGGTGCAAAGTTATTTAAATTATCGCAATTTTCAAATATTCCAGAATTTGGTGTAACTTAGGGCTTTAATTAAAAAAGTCAGTCATCATGAAAAAGATTTTAGTCCTTCTTGCAGCCATCGCGCTCATGGTAGCCTGCGACGGCATCTCCAGCCTCCCCAAACAGTTCACCCAGCTCGCCGACAAGGTGGAGAAGAAGGGTGAGACCTTCTCCGCAGAGCAGTGGGAGCAGATCAGCGACCAGCTTGACGCACTCACCGAAAAGTACAACGACAACATCGACAAGTTCAACGCAGAACAGAAGAAAGAAATCAATGCCGCAACCGGCAAGATCCAGGCCTGCATCCTGAAAGCCGGCCTCGGTGAAGCTGCCGACGCAGTAGGTGAGATCGTGGAAGAGGCCAAAGGCTTCCTCGAGGGCCTGACGGGCGGCGACAAAGGCGACAAGGAATAACAGCCGCCCCCGCCTATGATTTGCACCTGCATACAGAACAAGACATACGGCGAAATCCTCGACCTGCTGCAGGACCTGGAGATGGCGGAAATCCGCCTGGACCTCTGCACGCTTTCAGATGAGGAAATCACCGAACTCTTCGCCCAGACCGACATCCCCCTGATCGCCACCTGCCGGGCGGCCAATACGCCAGGGCAGGACGGGGCCCCGTCCCCCGGCTGGTCGGAAACGGAACGCAAACTCACCCTCGCCGTCCAGGCGGGGGCGCGTTTCGCCGACCTTGAGATCGAAGCCCCGTCGGAAGTCAGCCGCCGTTTCCAGAAACTCTGCCGGGAATGCGGCACCGAGCTTATCCGCTCCTGCCACGATTTCGAAGGCACCCCCGATGAAAAGGGCCTCCAGATGGCCCTGGCGCGGTGTTTCCGCTACGGCGCTGACATCGCGAAGATCGTGACCATGTGCCACACGCCCGAAGATGCAGCCCGCATCGAAGGGCTCTACAGCATCATCCTCGAAGACGTGGACTCGCTGCAGGGCCGGCTGATCGCATTCGGAATGGGCGAGGAAGGCCGCAACACCCGCATCAGCTGCCTGCGCCGCGGAGCCCCGTTCACCTACGCCTGCCTCACGGAAGAAGAGGCCACGGCCCCGGGGCAGTTCACCACGGACGAGCTCACGGACCTGATCTACGAAGACACCGACGGTTTCTACCGCAGCGGCCTGCGTATGCCCGCCTCCAAGAGTTTCGCCCAGCGCGCCATCCTGGCAGCGGCACTGGCGGAAGGCACGTCACACCTGTATGACTACACCTCCTGCGAAGACAGCGAAGCCGCGCTCCAGGCGGCAAGGTCACTGGGCGCCGATGTGCAGCAGGACGGCAGCACGCTGATAATCACCGGAATAGGCCCCATCAAGCAGGATCTCGGACTGCCGCTCCTCAACGTCGGTGAGTCCGGCCTGCTCGCGCGCCTCTCCATCCCGGTGCTCTCGGCAATCAACGGCATCCCCTTCGCACTCGAAGGCTACGGCACCCTCACCCGCCGTCCTATGGACCAGGCAGCCGCAATCATGGCCGCCTTCGGCGTGCTCATCAACAACCTCAACGAGAACGGACTGCGCGAAATCCACGTCCCGCTGACCGTGCGCGGCCGCCTCATCCCGGGCAACGCCGAAGTCAGCGGCGCCGGCGGCTCGCAGCTGATATCCGGCCTGCTGATGGCACTCCCCCTGTGCGACAAAGACAGCACCTTCCACGTCAGCGAGCCCAAGAGCCTCCCGTATATGTACATCACGCTTGACGTCCTGCGCCACTTCGGCATCAGCACCCGCAGCGAGATGGAAGGCGACGCCGAAATGCTGGAGGCCGAAGACTGGGGCGGCTGCACCGGCATCACCTTCAAGGTGCGCGGCGGCCAGAGCTACAAGGCGGCCGACTTCAGCATCGAGAGCGACTGGAGCGCCGCCGCCGGATTCTTGGTGGCAGGCGCAGTGTTCGGCAGTGCCGAAATCGACGGCATGGACATGAAATCCATACAGGCCGACATAGCCATCATCGACGTGCTGATAGAGGCCGGCGCCATGGTCTCACAGCTCGAAGACGGCACCATCTGCGTGCGCAGGGCCCCTCTGGAAGCATTCAGTTTCGACCTCAACCACGCCCCCGACCTCTTCCCGGTGGTGGCGGTGCTTGCCGCCTTCTGCGCCGGCGAATCCCGCATTGCCGGCCTCGGCAGGCTTGCGGGCAAGGAATCCAACCGCGCCGCCGCCATCATCGACATGCTCAGGCAGATGGGTGTGGAGGCATCGGCAGACGGTGATTTCCTGATGGTCCAGGGAGAAACCTGGACGAGCCGCCTGCTCAGCGGCCGTCTCCTGCGACCGGGCGCCTACACGTCCAGCCACGACCACCGCATGGCAATGGCCCTCAAGGTGGCATCCCTCGGCGCAGGCGGCCCCATAGAAATCGACGACACCGCCTGCGTGGGCAAATCCTTCCCGGGTTTTTTCGAAGCATTCGACTGATATTATGAGAGTATTCACAGAAGAGACTATAGCCCGGGCGTGCCGGCAGCTCAACATCGCCAGCCCCGGCAAGGCCACAATCATGGACAACTCCAAACTGTCTGCCTACCTCGAGACGCAGACAGGCATACCGGTGATCCACATGGAGTTAGGCTCCCCCGGATTCGCCCCCAACCGCATAGGCATCGAAGCCGAAAAGGCTGCCCTCGACGCAGGGGTCGGCTCGGGCTACCCTCCCACCGACGGCCTGCCGGTGCTCAAAGAAGCTTCGTCCCGTTTCGTCAAGGCATTCCTGGGCATAGACCTTCCCCCTCTCTACCACATCCCCACCACCGGCTCCATGCTGGGTGCCTTCGGGGCCCTTGCCGGAGTGTCGCAATGCTTCGAAGGCCGCAGCAGAATCCTGGTCCTGGAGCCCAGCTTCTCCGCCAACAAGCAGCAGATGGCCATACTCGGCATACCCTGGAAAGGCCTGGAAATCGCAGACTTGCGCGCAAAAGGCCTGGAGCAGGCGCTCAGGGCGGAGCTCTCCGGCGGCGACTATGCCGGAATCATGTATTCCAACCCCAACAACCCGTCATGGATGTGCCTGACGGAGGAGGAGCTTGCAGTCATAGCAGGCCTTGCCCGCGAGGCCGGAGCCGTGGTGATAGAAGACCTTGCCTACTTCTGCATGGACCTTCGCGGCAGCGGCTACGGCACCCCCTACAGCGAGCCCTACCCGCCCACGGTGGCCCGCTACACCGACAACTACATCATGCTGCTGTCCGCCTCAAAGATCTTTTCCTACGCGGGCCAGCGCATAGGCGTGATGTGCGTCGGGCCCGGGCTCTACCACACCCGCTTCCCTGCCCTTGCGGCCCGCTACGGAGGATCCGGCATCTTCGGCCTTTCGATCACCGGCTGCATACTGGACATGATCACCTCCGGCTGCACGGCGAGCACCCAGTACGGGCTTGCCGCAATGATGGACAGCAGTTGCGAGGGGCGCCTGGACTTCGTAGGCGATGTCAGCGAATACGGCGCCAGGGCTGCCAGGATGAAGGAAATCTTTCTGCGCCACGGTTTTACGCTCAGCTATGCGAATGATGCCCGCGGGCCCCTGGGAGACGGATTCTTCTTCACCCTGAGCCGCGAGGGAATGGACAGCGGACAGCTCGTGGACGCGCTGCTTGCCTACGGAGTGAGCACCGTGAGCCTGGAGAAAATGGGCAGCGCACGCAACGGCGTACGCGTCTGCTCCAGCCGCATCAAAGGCGACCAGTTCAAACTTCTCGAAGAGCGCATGGCGGCATTCGACGCCGACCTGCGCTAGCGGATTCCGTACTTGCGGAGTATCCTCAGGATGGGCTTTTCGATCGATTTCGCCCAGAGGGTGTAGCCGTAATTGTCGGGGTGGACGCCGTCCACGCTGGCCTCGTGGCTGGCCGGGCAGGCATCGGGGCAGATAAAATAGACGTCTTTGTATTTCCTGCGCCCTTCGGGGCTTGATTTGAGCTCCTTGAATATGGAAGCGGCCATGTCCATCTTGGCCTGCTCCTTCTCGTCCTCGGCCGTGTTGAAATTGCGCCTTTCGCGGTAGATGGTCTGCTGGAAGATCATGGGCTTGCCGGGATGTGCAGCTATCATCCTGTCGATGAAGGGCACCAGGCGTTCGCGTATCATGTCGGCCTTGGGGTTGGAGAAGGCATCGAACACGAAGGCGTCGGCATCCACATCCACTAGCACGCTGCAGAAGTAATCCTGCAGCATGCACCTGCCGCTGCAGCCCAGGGAAAGCATCTGGATGCCGGTGGCGCGGGAGAACTGGGCCGGGTAGGCCATTCCGGCGCGTGAGGTGCTGGAGCCGTGGGTGTAGCTGGAGCCCCATATCGCCACGCGGTGGCGGAAAGGATTCCCGGCCGCCTGGATGGAGGCGCCCTTCTCCACGCCCACCTTTATGGAGTACTCTTCGCTGTAGAGGGGAAAGTAGAGCAGGAATTCATGCTCAGAGCCGTCCATGCTGCTGATGAGCGTGACGGGGTCGGACAGTTTGGTCCTTCCGGTCACGCCGGACGAGGCCCAGATCCACCTGCCGCCCTCGCGGACATAGAGGTCGTAGCCGCGGGCAGAGATGATGTTGGTGTTGACGGGATCGTCGACGTGGCCGTAGCTGGTGAGTATGCTTATGCTCCTGGAGTCGGTCCTGAACGCGCAGGCCATTCCGGAGGTCATGCGCACCATCTGGTTTTCGCGCTTGGTGAAGCCCTTGTAGATGGTCGTGTCCACCCTGTGGTAGGGATTGGCCGTCTTGCCGGGCATCAGTTTGCCCACGAGGGTGAGCTCCGACGCTTCGGTGTAGACATATTCGACACTGGCGGCGGAAGAGAGTTGCAGCGTGGCCGCAAGAAGCAAAAAAATGAAGATGGTCTTTTTCATCGTAAGATATGTTTCCACAAATATATTTATATTTGCGAAAATTAACTAAAGAATAATCGAGATGAAAAAAGTACTTGTCTCCTTGATTGCCGCTATCGCACTCTGCATCAGCGCATCTGCCCAGAGAACTTCCGTGCCCTACACCGGAATCAGCGTCATATTCAACTCCAATAGCGAGACCGGCGCCGGTCTTGCCGGCGGTTTCCGCAACTACAACAGGGATAAATTCGTGTCCGTGGGCATCGGCGCCGAAGGCTACACCTTCTTCGTGCCTAAGACAAAGCAGTTCGGCATTTTCGGGGTTCCTGAAATCGGCATTGCCATCGGTCCCCGCAGTTTCAAGGTCTATCCCCATACCGGCCTGATGTTCGGCTACGACACCGTGACCGCCGGCTTCGCCTGGGGCGGCAAGAACGGCATCGCCTTCGATTTCGGAAGGAATTTCACCCTTGACTTCTCGACCTACTCGCCGAGCTACAACTTCCTGGCTTCCACCTACGCTATCGGCCTGATCTGGCGCTTCGGCAGGTAGCCTGCGCCCGACGGCCATGAAACGTATTCTGCTGGCTGCTTGCTGCGCCCTGGCGTCCATCGGCGTCGGGGCGCAGTCCACAAGTATCACCGGCTTCGGGCTCGACAAGTCCGACAAAGAGGCGGTACGGCAGATCCAGGAGCGGATGGACAAGATCCATCGCCTCCAGCACAGGCCCACGGTGGCCCTCGTGCTAGGCGGAGGCGGGGCGAAGGGCGCGGCCCACATCGGAGCCATCAAGCGCATCGAAGAGCTCGGCATCCCTGTGGATATGGTGCTGGGCACCAGCATAGGAGGCCTCGTCGGAGGCATGTACGCCCTCGGTTATGACGGCAACTACCTCGACTCCCTCATACGTTCGATAGACTGGGAGCTTGCCCTCAGCGACAACATTCCCCGCAGCCGGGTGGCCCGGTCGCAGCTCAAATACAAGGAATCGTTCATCGCATCCATCCCGTTCTACCACAGGGACGAGGTGGAAAAGGACCTGAAACTCAAGGATATACTACTCTCCCGTTCGCTGGCCCCCTACCAGAGCGTGCTGAAGAACAACCTCCTCCGCGGCCTGCCGTCCGGAGTGGTGGAAGGGCAGAATATCTACAACATCTTCACCAGCGTCTCCGCCGGCTATGCCGATTCCCTGGATTTCTTCTCCCTGCCAATCCCCTTTGCCTGCGTCGCCACGGATATGGCCTCCGGCAACGCCAAGATATGGCACAGCGGAGACCTTGCCACGGCGATGCGCTCCACGATGGCCATCCCGGGACTCTTCACCCCCGTGCGCAGCGGCGGGATGGTGCTGCTGGACGGAGGCATGCTCAACAATTTTCCGGTAGACCTGGCCGTGAAAATGGGCGCCGACATTGTCATCGGCGTGGACATCTCGGACGAGAACCACGAGTTCTACTCGCTCAACAACATGATGGACATACTCTGGCGGGGCCTCGACATCTTCTCCAACGACGACTACCAGCTCCATCCGGAGATCACCGACGTGCGCATCAAGCCCGACCTGCACGAATTCAACATCCTGAGTTTCAACACGGAAGCGATTGCCACCATCCTTGGTCGCGGCTCGGAAGCCGCACTTGCGGCAGACAAGGAGCTGCAGGTGGTAAGGCACCTGACCAGGTCTGCCGGCAGGCACCTGCAGGCACCTCCGGCCCGCGACGTCAACGAGGAGGCGCTGCAGATCGGCGGCATCGACCTCGAGGGCGTGGACCCCGCCGACACCGCCTTCGTGCGCGCCTTGCTTTCAATTTACCCCGGCGACCGGCTCAAAAGGGCGGACATCGAAAGGGAGACCTCCAAGGTCTTCGGCACCGGCGCCTTCGAACACGTGTCATACCGTCTCACAGGGGCGCAGGAGCCCTACCGGCTGAAGATAGTCTGCCGCCAGGGCCCCGTCCACCACTTCGGCCTGGGCCTGCGCATCGACACGGAAGAAGTCACCTCCCTGCTGCTCAATTTCGGATTCAACGTCCACGACCTGAGCGGCCACGCGTTTGAAGCCACCATCAAGATTGCCAACAACCCCTACATCGAAGGCCGCTATAGCTACCGCCCCCGCAAAGGCCCCACGTTCAACCTGACCTCGTCGCTAAAGGTGGTGAACCGCAATCAGTTCAACTTCATGGGCAACCTCTTCTCCTTCGAATGCACCGACGTGCGGGAAGAGGCATACTTCGCATGGGAGCGGCGCCGCGCCTGGGCCTATCGCATAGGGGTGCGCAACGACTACTACGCCTTCGGTTCGCTTCTCACTGACAAGCCGCTCGTGGACTTCGACTCACGGAACCAGACCAACGACTACCTGTCGCTCTGGACCGACTTTTCCGTGGACACCTTCGACGACGCCTTCTTCCCGCGCTCCGGCTGGCAGACGCTGGCCAGCTACAGCTTCAATCCCGGGGGCCTGGTCACCCGCTCGGCGCCCTTCCACACCATGCAGCTCAACGCCAAAGCGGCGCTCAGCCCGCTTTCGTGGCTCACGATACTGCCTTCCGCCGAGGTCCGCAACCTGTTCGGCAAAGAAATCCCGCTGCCCTACGGCAACATAATAGGCGGACAGCTCAGGGGCCGCTACCTGGACCAGCAGATCCCCTTCATAGGGATACCCAATGCTTCCGCCGCGCTCCCGGCCCTTGCAGTAACGGGGCTCGAAGTGCGCGCGAATCCATGGAAAAACCAGTATTTCTCCCTGAGCGCCGCGGCAGGAGCCACCGCCGACAACATTCCGGATTACTTCAACCCCGAAGGCAGTACTCTGGGCTTTTACGGTTTCGGGCTGGAATATGCCATAGGCACACCTGCCGGACCGGTCAAGGCAAACCTCAACTGGTCAAGCGTTTCAAAAGCCCTGGGACTCTATGTCTCGCTGGGATTCGACTTCTGATTTATTTCATCGAGTGCGCCGGTCACGAGCGTCCTGAGATTGTCGGTCCCGGGACGGTAGTGTATTGCGTGCATCCCCACGGCAATAGCCCCGTCCACGTTTTTGCGTGAATCGTCTATAAAGAGGCACTCCTCCGGCCTGCAGCCGCTTTCGGAAATGGCCGTGAGGTAGATCTCCGGATCGGGCTTGAGCATACGCATCTCGTGCGAGAAGAAGAGTTTCTTGAAACTCTTGTCCAGCGGCAGCCCGGCGCCTTCGAAGTTGGGGATATGGAGGCGCATCGACACGGGGTTGTTGTTGCTCAGCATATAGACATCATAGACATGCGACAGCTCCTTGACCAGCGCCACGTCATCGGGCTGCGGCGTGCCGAAAAACTGTGACTGGCAATACATTATGGTGTCTCTGCCGGTGCCGGGGCGGCAATGCCTCCGGCATTCCTCCATGAAGCCCTCATAGTCCAGGGTCCCCTTCTCTATATCAAGGAAGAACCCGTGCTGGTGGCAGGGGTCGAGATATTTGTCTATGTCCTCGAATCCGGCGATTTCGCGGTAGGCCTTGATGCACCGGTTCATATCCAGGGGCAGCAGCACGCCGCCCATATCAAAAAAGACAGCTTTGATCATAGTCAGATGATTGTTATAGTTCCTTTGCCCGCATCCATCTTGATGCGGTCTCCGTTCTTCAGGATTTTCGTGGCGCCTTTCACGTTCACGACGGTGGGAAGGCCGTATTCCCGGGCCACGACGGCACCGTGCGACAGGGAGGAGCCGATCTCCGTCACGAGGCCGCTGACGATGGAGTAGTAGGGGCTCCAGCCTATGTCCGTGAATTTGGCCACCATTATCTCCCCGCGCTGCAGCTGGTTCGCATCCTCGGCGGAATTGACTATGTGGACTATGCCTTCGCACTCCCCGTTGGAGACGGGCACCCCGCGCATCACGCCGTCGGAAGGGTCCACGTCGAAGACGTCCGCGACGGGTTTGCCGATGTAGATATCGTCAAACGACAGCCCTTCCTGGATAGCGTGAGCCTTGCGCCTCCTCACGGCGGCCTTCTGCAGGGAGGACTCGCCTTCGATGAGCCGTCCGATTTCCTCGTGGGTGAGGAAATAGATCAGGTCCGCATCCGGAAGCAGCCCCGCTGCCACCAGCTGCTCCGCAAGGCGGGCATACTGCGTCTTGAACATATCTATGAGCAGGATCAGCTCCGACTTGGTGGATTCGCGGTCCACGACTCCCTGCCTGGATTTCTTTGCATAAGATATCGCAGCCGCCTTGAGCAGCGGATTCTTGATGAATGAGAATTCCCTGCCATAGTCGATTTTCTCCTCCTTCTGCTCCAGGTTCATCGGCGAGCGGATGATGCTCAGGAGGTAATTCATAAGCGAAATCTCATCCTCCCGCCAGGGCTTGTTGCGCATCTCGGCCTCCTTGATGCAGCGGTGGCCGTGGCGCGACAGGAAGGCCCGGTATTCAGCGTCCAGTTCTGTATTGCCCTTTATGAATGCCAGGAGTTCTTCCGCGCTGAAGCCCTCCGCTTCCGGGCGGCGCGCCTTTATGGAACCCGCCAGCGTCTGGAGGCGCTGCAGGATGTCGGCGCTCTCTATGCCGGGGATGTTCGAGAGCAGGTGCGACACGAACGACTGATACTCCCGTTTGTCCGGGAAATACTTGTCCACCATCATATAGAGGGTGCTGGAGGCGCTGCCGGAATATGCCGAAGCAGCATAATGGTAGATGAGGCTTTCGTCCAGATAGGCTATGTTGGAATCGATGCTCCGGTATAATTCCCTATACGAAGACGTGTCGGCAAAGTGCACTTTATCCAGCATCCTGCAGAACTTCTTCATTGCGCGCCTTCCGGAAAACACGAATTTGAGGAACTTTACCGAATTGATGATCCGGACCAGGGGGCTGGAAAACTTCGCCTGCACCGGGGGATAATCGTGATACTCCCCCATTATGGACAGGTTCATCGACTGAGGATTGGCGATCCCGACCTTCGCATACATATTGTAGAGCAGGTTCATGTCGAAAAACAAATGCCCGGAAAATGAGGAAATCAGCCTCAGGGGCGGCTCCTCGGAGGGGGATTTATACACGCCGGCAAGCCACAGCATATACCGCATGCCGTAGTCTATGGCCTTTGCCGAAGTTGTCAGGGTCAGAGGCGTCACGGCCCCGGGCATCATCTCCCCTACGTTACGTTTGGTGAAAAGGTGCCTGCTTATGTCGTCGTCGCGGTCGAATTCTTCGATGTCTATTATTTCCGTGGTGATGGGGCGCATCTGCAGAAGATACAGCACTCCGTCCTTGAGGGCCCATTCCACATCCATCTCCCCGCCGAAGTCCGACCTTATCTTCAACCCCGTGTCATACAGCAACCTGACCTCATCCTCGCTCAGCAGGGAGTCGCCGCAGGGGCGGTAGCACTTTCTGGAAATCTGGTAGCGGCGGGCGCTCACCTGCCCGGACACCAAATTCTCGCCCTGGCCCCAGACCGCTTCGATCAGGATGGTGGCACCGTTGTCCGGGGCGGCCGTGAAAAGCACTCCGGCCTTGTCGCTGTCTATCATTTTCTGCACGACCACGTTCATCGCGGCCCCGCCCAGATTGAAATGTCCGGCATAATCGCTCACGCGGCCGGAATCAAGAGACGCGACACACTTCCTGATGCCGTCCATAAGGCCCTCGCGGCCGACCGACAGGCAAGTATCGTACTGGCCGGCATTCGACGCCTCGGCCTGATCCTCATTGGAGGCGGAGGAACGCACGGCCACAGTCTCGCAGCCAAGGGAGTCAAACGCCTGAAGCACAGCCGCTTCGTCTATCTGGTCGAGCTCCGTCAACACAAAGCCCGCAGGGACGTTGAAGCCCCGCCTGACCAGCAGATCCAGGCCCTTCGCCTTCCCTCCAGCAGAATTGTATTGTTCTTCCGGTAACGATCCTAACTTATAAACTCTCATCTCTTTATCCCGCTCAGCGCCCTCTGGTTGAACCAGCGGTCCCTGTTGCCATTGAAGCCGATTTCGAAGATGCCGCGGCACACTTTTCCGTCGATTGTGAATTCAGCTATGTTTTCGTGCAGTACATACTGTCCGTCCTGGAAGCGGTAGGTCACGCCCGCCAGCACCCTGGCGGCAATACTTATCGTCCTGCCGTCATCCAGGCACACGGCAAAGGACAGCCCGCCGGGCACGGTACCCTTGCCAACCTGCTCCAGATCCAGGTCGGCACGCAGCCAGTAGTGCTGCCCTGAGCCGTCCCGGAAATTGCCCAGTTCCATGACGCTCATCGCAGGATAAGAGACCATGGAATAGTTGAACTGGCACCCGTCCGACACTGCCATCAGCCACAGGTGGTTGTTCATATAGTTCCAGTCCCGCCTGCCGAACGAGTGGTCGCGCACGCAGGGCAGCCGGAAGCCGGAAGTCTCGCCGTTGAGGGTCAAGGTGCCTTCCAGGACGCCTTCCTGCTCATAATGGCACTGGCCGTCGATGGATCGCAGCTGCCCGAAAAACGCCTTGTTCCATTTTTCGTTGGCAATTCCGGTGGCCTTTCGCACAGCAGGCATATCGTTCGTGAAATCAATGGGTTCCTGCCCGGGAATGAAGGATGCGCTGAACTCCGCTTCATCTCCTTCATTCAGCGTTCCCTTAAAAGAAAGAGTCCAGCGGTCGCCGTCCCTTTCGACCCGCACGGGCGCTTCGCCGGCAGGAAAAAGCTCCCGCTTCAAGGAGTGCAGTTTACCACCAAGATAAACTGCAAACCAGCTTTCCTCCGAATCCACCCTGAGGCCCAGGCGGGCATAGACCGACATCGATTCTCCGTGCGCCGAGAAATAATAGGAGTTGTTCACCATCGGATCGGCTTCTCCTTCCAGGGAAAAGCCCTCTGCATACTGGAAATCGAAAGGCTTCTGCGCCTTCCTCCTTTCCAGCACCTTGCACATTATCTTCTTTTTGAGAGCGAAAAACATATAAAAATTGTCCAGGGCGCAAAGTTACTGATAAATGGCTTATTATCCTTATATTTGTATCTGTTTTTAAGCGACAGTCGTGAAAACTCTTACTGTAATCGGAGCCGGTATTTCCGGCCTGACCTGCGCCATATACGCCCAAAGGGCCGGTTTCAAGACCACTATCCTGGAGAAGGCCGGCGGGCCCGGAGGCGTCTCCACAAGCTGGAAACGCAAGGGCTACACCTTCGAAGGCGGCATCCACTGGCTCATCGGTTCCCGGCCAGGACTGCCCCTGCACGACGTCTGGACTGATACGGGAGCCCTGGGCACGAACAATCCCGTGTTCTACAAAGATCCCGTGTACACGCTCATCGACGGGGACACCGTCCTCGAGCTGCCCCGCAGCGCCAAAAAGATGCAGGAAGTCCTCGGGACCTTTTCCCCCAGGGACAAGGCGGCGCTCGCCGTGCTGCGCTTCCACATCTGGTGCTTCACTTTCTTCCACACCCCTATCCTCGACCTGGGCGGCCTGAAGGTCAGGCATCCCCGCCGTTTCTCGCTCCCGGAGTTTCTGAAGATGGGCCCTGCCGTGCTCCTGACCCCGTACCTGATGAGCATCTCCGCCGGACGCTATATCCGGCGTTTCCGCAACCCGCATGTGCGACGGTTGCTGGAGACCGTCGTGGACCCGAAGATCAACGCCCTCTCGCTCATCTACACCCTGAGCACCTTCGACGACGGCGACGGCGGCTACCCGAAAGGGGGCTCGCTGCGCATGTCCCGGAACATGGCGGACACATTCACCGCTCTCGGCGGGCAGATCCTGTACCGCACGCCCGCCACTGGGGTGCGTGAAACACCGGAGGGCATCTGCGTGCTCACGGAAAACGGCTCCATCGCAAGCGACGCCGTGGTGATTTCTTCCGACGCCCGCACCGCCATCGACAAACTCTTCCCAGAGCCCCTCGAGACCCGCTGGGCAAGGCGCCTGCGAAGCAAGCTGCGCACCGCTCAATGCATGTTCGTGGCCATTGGTTTGCGCGCCGACCTGTCCGGATTCCCGCGCTGCATGCAGATCGTGCTGCGGCGCCCCCTGGAAGCCGGCGGCCTGCGGTTCGAATCGATCACGGTCAACAACTACGCCCGCGAGGAGGACTATGCCCCGGAGGGCTGCACGACCCTCACCTGCATCCTCCCCGGCAGCAGCTACTACTATTGGAAGGCGGTGCGGGAAGAGGGCATATATAAGCAGCGCAAGCAGGAAGTGATTGCGGATTTCATCTCCCGCATAGAGGAGGAAATACCGCAGACCCGCGGCCTGGTGGAGGCCTCCGACCTTGCCACCCCGCTCACCTGGGAGCGCTACTGCGACACCTTCGAGGGCAGCTACATGAGCGAATGGATGCCCTGGCATTTCAATGCCAACGCCCCCATACGCTTCCGGCCGGGAATATTCTTCACGGGCCAGCGGACCGCTTTTTCCGGCGGGCTTCCCGTTGCAGCCGAGACGGGCAGGCGCACCGCCCAGATCCTCTGCAAGAGCTTCGGGATGGTGTTCTAGCGACGGCTCCGGTTCCAGTCAGGCCTGAAGTTCCCCGGCGTGCGCGAGCAGGTATTCTTCCGCTTCCACGCTCCAAAGCGAATTGTGCGCCTTGCAGATGGCGTCCAGGGCGTCGTACACCGGCTTCCCGACTTTTCCGAAGTCGGCGATGGCCGTGAGCGGCATATCCACGTGGGTGTAGATCAGCTTCTTGCCCCCGGGGATCGAGGGCAGGTTCAAGGTGGTGTCGATCACGGAGTTGAGGCCGCCCACGTGGGTGACCATACCGGCCGGGTCGAGGCCCCGTCCCATGATGTCCAGCGCCTCCTTCATGTCTTCGGTGTTGCCTCCGCTGGTGCCCACCACGTGGGTGGAGGCATAGTGGACATTATAGAAATTGAACGGCGCCTTGAACGGCGATTCGGCGGGCCCCGAGAAGAAATTGAGGCAGCCGTCCCGGGCCAGTATGTCATCCGCCTGCTCCACCACCGAAGGCACGGGCGCCATCACCACCACCTCGTCGTAGCCGGATCCTCCCGACAGCCTGCGGAGCTCAGCAGCGGGATCCGCCATCCCCGAAGTGTCCACATAATGCAGCTCTATGCCCCGGGACGCCGCAAATTCCGTGGTGTAGAGCTGCGACGCGCGCTCCAGACGCTCCCGGTTGATGTCCGTGACCACGAAAAGCGCCGGCCTGCGGTCTTCGCGATGCAGCACATAGTTGATGCATGCGAGCCCCATCGGGCCCACGCCAGCAAGCAGCGCCAGGCAGCCGCCGTCCTTGATTTCCATTTCGTGCCTGTAGGTACCGGGGGCCACGTGGTAACAGGCGTGCATGGCTCCGATTACGCACGAGAGCGGCTCTGCAAGCGAGGCCGGGAAGAATCCGGGGCCCCTGTAGGTGAGCAGGCAGTCCATCTCCATCACTTCATTGGGGATGATTACATATGTGGCATCCCCTCCTGCGAAGGGGTAGGAATAGCCCGGGGCGCTCATGAGGCCGGCGGGGCCATCCGGGTAGCACATCGCGGGCTGTATGGAGAACTTGTCGCCCTTACGGAACTTGTGCTGCCACTTGCCGCCGACTTCGAGTATTTCGCCGGAAAACTCATGGCCGATAATCACGGGGTTGGTGGCTATGCCGCTGGGCACTCTTTTGTGGTCTTCTCCCAGGTGGACGGCCTTATATGACGACATGCACAGGCTGTCCGTCACCACGCGGGCGAAGATTTCATCGTCGCGCATCTGCGGAAGCTCGAACTCTTCGAGCCGAAGGTCCGCCTTGCCGTAGAGTCTTACTGCCTTCGTTTTCATGCTGAGAGGACTTTCTGTATGAGTTTGTCTCCTTCTTCGATCATCGCTTCCCTGGGGAGACGGAGGCCGGCCTGGTGCGCCGCAATGGCGCAGGCGCCCCTGTATCCGGTGGCGAGGAGCTTGTCGCTGAGGGCCTCTGAATCGCGGGTGCGCAGGCGCAGCGGCTCCATTGCGGGAGTGTTGTGTTCGGAGCCGAAACTGACTATGAACCCTTCATCTTCGAGATAGCCGGCATACTGTTCAAGAACGGCCGTGGAGTTGCGCGTGGTGATGAATTCTGCGCTGCGGATTCCGAGGGCGCGCAGCTGGTCGGCGGCTTTCTGGAGGTCGCACTCGAAGTCGGTGAATCCGCCTTTGGCGTTGTCGCCAAGGAAGGGATAGGTGGCCATGCCTCCAGCCGCTTCGATGATGCCCTGCACGCTCTCAACCGGCAGGAAGGCATCCGGCTCCTCGGGCACGAAAGCGGGGCCTCCGGCCTTGAGAAGGCGGCTGCGCAGCTCATTTTCAAGCGCCGCCGGGTCTTCGGCATCCGGATAAAGCGCCAGGCGCAGGGCCTTTGCAAGGTGGCGCTCCCGCACCAGCCCGCGGGTCAGGCGGCTTTTAATCTCGTCGAAGTCGAGCTGTGCCGCCTGCCCCTCGGAGCGGAGATATGCGTTGAGCTTTTCGCACATCCTCGCGGTCTGGGCATTGGCCTCGCCGCGCACCCGGGCAAGCTCCCGGGCGGGGGCACCGCTCAATACTGGCGGGTAGGCCAGGCCCTTGCCGCTCAGGTAGATACGGCCGGGATTGCCGGGATCGTTGACCCTGAGGCCTGCTGCCTGCATGCCCGTGTCCAGGGCCATGAATTCTATTCCATAGAGGGGATAGAGCCTCCTTTCGGCGCAGCCGTCGTGCCACTCCCGGAAGCCGTCGGTGGAGTAGAAATCGTTGATGCCCACTATCCCGACCCCTTCGGCGGCGGCCTTGTCAAGAGCCTCGGAGATGCTCCCGAAGGCGCTGAAGGAATAAGGCGTGTGGATATGTGCGTTTACGTCCGGAACCATAGGGAAACTTTTTTCAAATGTAGCACTTTTTTTTGTTTCCAAATTCTTTTATATTTGTGGGAAAAATTAGAAATTTCTCACAAATGCAAGAAAATGACGGCAAATACATCTTCGGCGTGGTGAAGGTGGGCGACAAAGGCCAGATAGTAATTCCCCGCGATGCACGTAAAATCTACGATATCAAGCCCGGCGACGCGCTGCTCCTTCTGGGTGACCAGAAGGGCATGGCGCTGATGAAGACCGAGATATTCCAGAGCGCAATCGACAGGGTGATGGAGGACCTTCCCAAATGAGAAAGCATTGGATAGACAACCTGCGCTGGGTCACCGTGCTCCTGGTGCTGCTGTACCACGTCATTTACTTCTACAACAACAAGGGTGTCTTCGGCGGCATAGGAGGATTCGGAGAGTATCCGGACTGCCCGCAGTATCAGGACGTGCTGATGTACATCCTCTACCCCTGGTTCATGCCGCTGCTGTTCATCCTGGCCGGCATCAGCGCCCGCTACGCGCTGGACAAGCAGACCGCAGGGGAATGGTTCAGGGCGCGCACACGCAAGCTGCTGGTACCCGGCACCATAGGCCTTTTCGTGTTCCACTGGATGGTGGGGTATTTCAACACTGCCGTGGCTGCCAGGACCGGCGCGTTCGACGGCATGCCGGCCGTGGCGAAATACATTATGATGGCAATCAGCGGCACGGGTCCGTTGTGGTTCATCCAGGTGCTGTGGCTGCTGTGCCTCGTCCTGCTGCTGGTGCGGGCAATTGACCGCAGGAGCAGGTTCTGGGCCTGGTGCGGGAAGGCTGGTATCGTGGTGATCATCCTGCTGGGTGTCCTGTTCTGGCTTGGGGAGCAAACCCTGATAAAGAATCCGCGCCCCGAGTCGCCGGACGGCCTTCTGAACCTCTACAAGCCGCTGTTCTACCTGGTGCCGTTCCTGCTTGGCTACTTCGTGTTCTCGCACGACGAGGTGCAGGAGAAGGTGGGCAAGGCCTGGATTCCGCTGATGGCCTGCGCCGTCGTCGCAGGAGGCGTGCTGATCGGCACCACGTTCGGACAGGACAACACCTCGCCGCAGTATCTCGGGAGCCCCCTCAACTGCCTGTACGGCTGGCTGATGTGCCTCGCGATGATGGGCTGGTTCAAGGCACGCTTCGACCGCACGGGCGCTTTCGCGGGCTATATGACCCGCTCCAGTTACGGCATCTACATCGTGCACTACCTGCCCGTAGCGGCCCTTGGCTACATGATGAAGACCTACACCCAGCTGCCGCCGGTGGCAATGTACCTTATCCTTGCCGTGGCTGTGTTCACCCTGTCGCCGCTGCTGTACGAGATCATCCGGCGCATCCCGCTGGTGCGCTGGTGCGTGCTTGGAGAGAAGAAAACCGCACGCACTCCGAATAATTAACGGATATCTCCTAAAAATATTAGGATATTTGGAATTAATCGCTATCTTTGCATCGTAACACATTATGCAAGATAGAGATGAAGCAAAAACTGACTGCCAAAGAAGAGATGCTGATGAACATATTCTGGGCACATGAGCCCTTGTTCATCAGAGATCTTATCAGCTACATACCCGACCCCAAGCCCCACTACAACACCGTAGCCACGCTGGTGAAGTTCCTTGAGGAGAAAGGCTTCGTGGAGCGGGAGCCTATGGCCAATTCATTCCGTTATAAGGTAAGGATCAGCGAGCGGCAGTACCACGGAGACACGGTCTCCGAGGTGGTGGCCAGATACTACGACAATTCGTACCTTAGCCTGGTATCGCAGTTCGTAGAGGAAGACAAGATGGACCTCCAGGAACTGAAAAGTCTCATTGCCCAAATAGAAAAGAACAAGAAATGACGCCCTTCCTTTTATATGTCGCGAGGGCGGGGCTGTATCTGGCCTTGTTCTATGCTTTTTACCTCCTGGTGATGCGCCGGACCACGTTCTTCCGGCTGAACCGGATGCTGCTCCTGGCAGGGAGCTACCTTTGCCTGATTCTTCCTCTCTTCAGGATAAGGGCTGTATCGGCCGTGGGAACAGCCTCCGGCTTGACTATGGTGGCGGGGGGAGCGGCCCCGCAGGACCCAGTCACGGAAGCGAATGCTTTCCCGTGGGAAGTGGTTCTCCTTTACCTGTTTATCGCCGGTGCCGCCGTCACGCTTGCGCTGTATCTCGTATCCGCCTGGAAAATGGGAAGGATAATACGGAGCGGGAAAACCCTGAAGCGCGACGGCTGCTCGCTTGTCCTGCTTGAAGAAAAAGCCCCCTCATTCAGTTGGGGCCATAAAATAGTGATGAGCCGGCAGGACTTTGAAGAGAATCCCGTTATCTTCACCCACGAACTGATGCACGTGCGGTGCCGGCACTCGCTGGACCTCGTCCTTTTACTCCCGATTCAAGTGTTCTTCTGGTGGAATCCACTGGTGTGGATTGCCCGCGAGGAACTGCGGCTCGTACACGAGTACGAGGCCGATGAAGGGGTTATTCAAAATGGCATCGATGCTACTCAATATCAATTACTTCTTGTGCGGAAAGCCGTGGGGGAACAGCGTTTCTCCCTGGCCAGCGGATTTCAGCACGCCAAACTCAAAAACAGAATTGCCATGATGCTCAAACCTTCTTCTTCCGCCTGGATGCGCTGGTCGTATCTAGCCCTTATCCCCGTGCTGGCGGCCTGCATGTTCGCCTGCAACCCCGCAAGGAACACCAACAACCAGGCTGCCGACGAGCAAGCTGAGTCAATTGCCGTTGACGCATCCGAACCCGCTCCCGAACAAGAGTCGGTTCCTTATCAGCTTATTGAAAACAAGCCCGTATTCGACGGCGGCGACGCCAACAGTTTTGCCAAATGGGTCAACAGCAATTTGAACTATCCCGAGGAAGCTAAAAAGGACAAGATCGAAGGCCGCGTGACCTTGCAGTTCACCGTAGGGACTGACGGCGTGGTTCGTGATGTAGAGGTCCTTAGGGGTGCGGGCGAGCTTCTGGATGCCGAGGCCGTAAAGGTAGTGTCGGCATCGCCCAAATGGGAGCCTGGCACGCAGGACGGCAAGCCCGTACCCGTACAGTTCGTATTTCCGATCATCTTCAAGCTTAAATGAGAAGGGCGGCACTGATCCTGATGTGGATGATGGTCTGCGCCTCTCTTTGGGCGCAGACCACACATCGCGATTCGGTGCTTATGCAAGCCAGGTATCTTAAGAGCATTTACCGCACCGACGATGCTCTTGAAGCGCTTGCGGCCTTGATGCCGCCCGGCGCCCCTGACGAGGAGGTCCTGGCCGAGATGGCCGACTGCCATTTCCAAAACGGAAATTACGAAAAAGCGGCAGATTCTTACTTCCTGCTGTCTTCGCTCTCGCCCGGCAACATCCTTTACAAGATCCGCCGGATGCAGACATTCTTCAGGATCAAAGCCTGGCCGCAGTGCATCCAGGCGGGGCGCGAAGTGCTTCAGATTGATTCAATTCCGACGGTGCTAAGCATCATCGGCGACTGTTTCCGGCAGACGGAGCAGGCCGATTCCGCACTGTATTACTACCGCCGCTCTCTTGCGCAAAAGCCTCTTGACAAGACGGTACTGTCCAAGGCAATGGGTGTTTTGATAGACCGCCAAGACTATGACGGGGCCATCAGACAGTCTGAAGCATTCCTCACTGAAGACCCCGACAACGCCACCATCGCCCCGCTTGCCGGGCTCGCCCACTACAGGAAAGGCGATTACGAATCGGCCCAAAAAGTATTCCAGCGCCAGGAAGATATAGGCAACGATACGTATCCGGTCCATTATTATCTGGGTCAGAGTTATTGGCACACGAAGGTGATCTACCGGGCGGAGGAGGAACTTATGGCCGCCTGGCAGATAGATTCCAGCGACGTAAACCTTGCCTATTCGATTGCCGCGGTGAAATCCGAGGCATATCGCTGGCCATTTGAGAAAGAAGTCAAGCCCTGGCTGGACAAAGCGATGGAGATGATCCAGCCCGACCCCGCAATGATGTCCCGCCTGCATCAGCAATATGGCTTGGGTTATTACAAGACTCAAGCTTCCTGGGACAAGGCAATAGAGCACTACAAAGAAGCATACAAGTATAACCCGAAGTTCATTTCGGCCCTCTCCACAATTGCCTATTGCTACGAAGTCAACAAAGACTACAAAAACGCCCTGGAGTGGTACGAGAAGTACCTGAAGGTGGCGAAGCCCGGCTCCAAGGGCTATGAATTCGCCACCAAGAGCATAGAGTATCTCAAGGGCGAGCTGTTCATGGTAGAGAAATAACACATTGGGTTGCAGGAGGCCCTGCCGGGATTTTCCGGCAAACTGGGACGAGAACAGGTTCCTGGTACCGTTTTGAATTATGGCAGTTTTTCAGCATATTTGCATAAAAAACCAGCCATAAACGTGATTATGGACTTCGGACCTGTCTTGACTGCCCTTATGATTCCCTTTGCAGGCACTGCGCTGGGATCGGCCTTTGTGTTCTTCATGAAGAAGGATATGCCAGGCAGGCTCCAGAAGGCCCTGCTGGGATTTGCCTCCGGCGTCATGGTGGCCGCCTCGGTCTGGTCCTTGCTCATCCCCTCGATGGAGATGGGGGCCGGAAACGTATGGCCCACGGTGGCGGGGCTTCTGGGAGGCTTTGCGTTCCTGCTTCTGATAGACTACGCCACACCCCATATCCACCCCGGCGGAGAGGCGGAAGGCCCCAGGAGCCGCCTTTCCAGCACCGCAAAGCTTGCCCTTGCCGTCACCATCCACAATTTCCCTGAAGGCATGGCTGTGGGGGTTGCAATCGCCGGGGCGATGACGTCCGGCTTCAGCATGGCCGGCGCACTTGCCCTTTCCCTTGGTATCGCCATCCAGAACATCCCTGAAGGGGCTATCATTTCAATGCCGCTTCGTGCCGCCGGAAACAGCCGCCTGAAATCCTTCGGCGTGGGCAGCTTGAGCGGCATCGTCGAACCGCTGGGAGGAGCGCTGGTGCTGCTGCTGGCGTCGGCAGTCACACCCCTGATGCCATATCTGCTGGCTTTTGCCGCCGGAGCAATGCTTTATGTGGTAATCGAAGAACTGGTCCCGCAGACGGCGGAGGGAAGCCATTCCAACCTCGGGACCATAGGTTTCGCCCTTGGTTTTGCCCTGATGATGGTGCTCGACGTGCTGATGGGGTGAGACCGCATAACTGTATTATTCAAATGAAAATCAGAATCACAGCCGTCAGGAAGACTTCTTATCCCGATTTGATGGCAAAATATGAGAACCCTATCGAGCACACTTGCGATGTGCAGGAGGGGCAGGAATGGATATCGGTCGACGGCAGGCGCCCTGAAGGAATGTGTCCTTCGGCCTGGGGTTCCATGCGGGAATTCGTCGAGGCACTCGCCCGTGGCGAGGGGAACTTCTATGACGGATGGATGAAGAATCCGAAGAGCGCCATGATCAGCTGCAACGACGGCTTCAGGCCGGTGAGTTTCTACATCGAAGTGATTTGAACACCAAGGGCCGCACACTGACGAGCAGCCCCGGGAGCACCCTTTATTATGATGAATATGGGCTGCTTCGAATACTTGAAACAGACAAGCAAAACGCACAGGGCCAGGCAGGCAATAGCTGCGTTTCGTTTTTTTTACTGATAATCCATCAAGTTCTAGAAGAGTCGGAGAATAATGATTATCTTTGGGCATGGAAAGGATTATCAAAACCATAGGAGTGCTCACCTCCGGAGGCGACGCTCCCGGAATGAATGCCGCCATCCGTGCCGTCACGCGTACGGCACGCTATCATGACATCAACGTCATCGGCATCATGAGGGGCTATCAGGGCCTCATCGAAAATGAATTCGTAAAGTTCACGTCATCGTCCGTGTCCAACACCATCCAGCGCGGAGGCACCATACTCAAGACTGCCCGCTGCGGCGCTTTCATGACCCCCGAGGGCCGCAAGAAGGCCTATGAGAACATGCTCGCCGCGGGCATAGACGCCCTGGTGGTGATAGGCGGCAATGGTTCGCTCACCGGCGCCCAGCTGTTTGCACGGGAGTACGACATTCCCATCATCGGCCTGCCCGGCACCATCGACAACGACCTATACGGCACAGACTTCACCATCGGCTACGACTCCGCGCTCAACACCATCGTCGAATGTGTGGACAAGATACGCGACACCGCCAACAGCCACGACCGCATCTTCTTCATAGAGGTAATGGGCCGCGACGCCGGTTTCCTCGCGCAGAACAGCGCCATAGCCTCAGGCGCGGAGGCCGCCATCATCCCGGAGGGCGATACCGACGTCGACCAGCTCGCCGCCTTTATCGAGAGGGGCAAGCGCAAGAGCAAGAACAGCGCCATCGTCCTTGTGTCCGAGGCCCAGAAGAACGGCGTCGGCGGGGCCATGTACTACGCAGAACGCATAAAGAACGAATACCCACAGTTTGACGCCCGCGTCACCATACTTGGTCATCTTCAGCGCGGCGGCGTACCCACCGCATACGACCGCATCCTTGCCTCCCGCATGGGCTACGCGGCCATCGAGGCCCTCATGGAAGGCCAGCGCAACGTAATGATAGGCATCAAGAACGACGAAATCGTCTACGTGCCCATCTCCCGCGCCGTCAAGAACAACAAGCCCATCAACGAGGAGCTTATTTCCGTGCTCAACATCCTTTCGATGTAGGCCGCGCCTCCGGCAGGGGCGAAGGCGCATGAAAATGAAAGACGATTTGACTGGAACTGATGATAAGAGAAAGCCTGCGGAACTACATTTACAATGAAGTCATTCCAAAATATGCGGCCTTCGACAAGGCGCATCGGGAAGATCATGCACTAACGGTCATTGAGCGTGCTCTGTCGATGGGCCAGCAGTATGATATCAATGAAGAGATGCTCCTGACGGCTGCGGCGTGTCACGACCTTGGCCTCTCGGTTGACCGGAAAACACACCATTTGGAAAGCGGACGGATTATCCGGGAAGACAAGCGGCTTTCCGAATGGTTCTCACCTGAGCAGATAGAGGCAATCGCCCAGGCTGCGGAAGACCACCGGGCCTCGGCAAAAACGCCGCCAAGAAGCATCTATGGCCGTCTTGTTGCCGAGGCAGACCGCTTGATTGTTCCTGAAACCATCATACGCCGGACCGTTCTCTTCGGCCTTTCCAACTACCCTGAACTGGACAAGGAAGGCCATTGGAGGCGCACTCTGGAACACCTCCACGAGAAATATGCCGAGGGAGGTTATCTTCACCTTCTGATTCCTGGTTCGCCCAATGAGGCCCCTCTGAAGCAGCTGCGGGATATAATTAAAGACGAGCCGCGGCTCCGAACCATCTTTGAATCCGTTTACGCAGAAGAAGCAATTCAGGCAGAATAAGTAGACGGAAGTTTTTCGTGCAGTAGAGAACCTTACCCGCGAAGGAGAAAATGCGCAGGAAATTATTGTTTATAAAATAAACTTTAATTACCTTTGGAACCAAGACCATAAAATACTGATTATTATGATTCTGAAGAAAATTCCTTACAGCCGGCCGGAGGCGGACGACCTCGAAGCGCTCCCCGGAAGCATCATTTGCGAAAGCGGCGTCATTGGCGAGGCCGGTGATTTTGTTGACGGCGGAGATCCGCTTGTTATTTAAATGAAAACGGTGTTATGAAAGCAATCAGATCATACATATTGGCCGCCCTCGTGCTGACCGCGGCCGCAGCAGTGGCCTGTACCGTCGAAGACCAGCCCTCGCAGATAAAGAATAAGGTGACCTTTGTCGCCTCGCTGTCACCGCGCGGTGCCGGCTCCCGCGCCCTTTCCGATCCGTGCGACGGCACCCTTGCATCCTCCTGGACCGTAGGTGAAGAGTTGAGTCTCCAGTACGACAACACCTCCTCGCAGCGAGTCGAAGCCGTGGCTACCGTCACTTCGGTGGAATCCGACGGCAGTGCTACCATTACTGCAACCCTTGCCGACCCGGTGTCCTGCACCGCCAGTTTCTGTTATCCCTATTCCAGTTGCACCCTCAATAAGCCCAAGAGCATATTCACCGACCAGACCGGCACACTGGAAGACGTCAGCGCCAACTACGAACTGGTGTCCGGCACCGGTGCCATCGTTGTCAACGGCACCGAGGCCACGCTCCCGCAGAGCGTGGAAATGACCCACGAAACCTGCGTCTGGAAAATGTCCTTCACCGACGACTCCTCCGACATCACCCCTACGATTACCAGCCTGACTGTCAGCGACGGCAACAACGACTATACCGTAAGCCCTTCCGGCCTTAGCACGATTTACGTGTCGATGTATCCGACTGCCGGCAGCGCAGCGATCTCGCTGACCGCCACCACTTCTTCAGGCACATATTCGATGTCCCGAAGCGGCGTCTCCCTTGTAGCCGGCAAGCTTTACACCTCAGCCGGAGTAGCCCTGTCCGCCTCCTCGGGAGACCCCCTAGAGAAGGCCCTGGCGTTGAAGGAGAATACCTACTCGGTGCAGAAGACCGGTGAATCCGCCCACGTATTCCCGCTCGATCCGGCATATTCCCAGTGGTATGTCGGTCCAAGCTATATGGACGGGACGCAGGAGGCTATCCATGTAGAAATGATGGACGAAGACCCGGAACTGATGACCATGGGCTGGTTCTCCGGAGAATTCCCTCCGGAGGTGGCCAACCAGCCCACCACCGTCGATGAAGATTTCTGCATGAAGTATAAATGGTCCTCGGCCAAGATGGGCACGATGAGGCCGTCCGGCAGCAATATGCTGGATGCGCATATGGGCCAGGGGGGAAACGTAAAACTGGACGGCAGAAGCAAGTTCTGGATCAAAGTGAAACCCGGCACAAAGAGCTATTCCGGCGACTACCAGTTCCTGTTCGTCTTTGTATTTGCAGAACAGACCTGGGATCCGGATACGGAATCCTATGTCTATGGCGACGAATACACAATCTGCGGGAACGCCACCCTGAAGGAACTGATAGCGGACCTCGATTATTTCAGCCTGAATTATCCCAGCAGCTGGGTAGCCCCCGGCAAGTCCATTACCCTGACGGCCAGCTGGACCGCCGGAGCAAAATTCGACTGGAGCAAGGTCACCCTGAACAGCCAGACCCGCAATGGCGCTTCCGGCGAATGGTTCAGCTGGGATGCTTCCACCCAGAAGCTCACCGCCACCCAATCGGCCGAGAATGAGCAGGTGAAACTGACCTTCGGTTACGCAGGAACGGATATGACTGATTACATTACCCTCTACAACGGTCCCGGGTACTCTTCATTCTCTCTTTCGATGCAAAACAGTTCCGCCGATTTTATCCTGGTCGAGAATGATCCTGCTTACGGATGGGGCAGCGACAGCATCTGGCTTACGGTAGATTCCTGGACGCCCGAGGGCTCTTCTTTCACCGGTTACGGCATAGAGATTGACCCCGCTACGGAGAACTACAACAAGTTGTATTACAATCCTTACGGCAAATATGTCGACTTCAAGAAGGGCATCCCGGAAGGAGAGTTTAACCTGATCTTCCGCAGCGTGACCGACCATAACGTCAAGTTCACCATCCCCGTAAAGGTGGTTCATCATAAGCCCACCTCCTTCCAGATTACCTATAAGCACAGTAACGGCGCTTTTGAACCCTGGACCAGTGGCGGAGAAAACGGCGTGTGCAATTATCCTATGGGTATGGAAGTGGGTGTGATTACCACTCCGGAAGACGCCTACTGGAACTGGGCCTATGTAGAACTGGCCTACGATTACGACGGCTTCTCCTTCTCCGGTATGGGTGGCAAGGAGGATCACCCGAAGCTTCAACGTACCAAGAGCAATCCCGGCGGCGAGACTTCCTACGGTACCCAGATTATCTTCCGCCTGAAGTATGACAACAGAAAGAAAAGTGAAATATATGTAAATCACAATTAATTCAAATTCATTACCTTTGCCCCTGATATGGAAGAGAACTTTGATGCCCTCGAAGTGATTGCCCGCACCAGGGGCAAAGTAGAATTGGACAGCGTCCCCACCGGCGGTAAACTGTTTCCGCTGTGGGGCTGGCTTGCCGCCGTCGTGTATTCGCTGGAATTCCTGCTGTGGCAGCTGCTGCATCAGGAATGGTGCCTGTGGCTCTGGGTGCTGATTCCGGCCGTGGGCATTCCCCTTATGATCCTGTCAATTCGCAAGGACCGCGACCGTACCCATATGCGCACCCGCGAGTCAAGGCTCGTGCTTGATTACTGGATATTCGCCGCGTGCGTATTTGGCCTGGGCGGTTTACTGTTCGGGTTTACCGGAATCTATGAGGTCGTTGAGAATCCTCTCATGGCCCTGCTCATGGGCGTCGGTGCTTTCATAACCGGGGGAGCGTTGCGTTTTCGCCCCATGGTTGTGGGCGGCCTGGCCGGTGCCGCTATGGGCGTCTGCTCTTTTTCCCTTCAGGGGGAACTTTGGGCCTGGCAGATGCTTGCCATCGTCGCGAGCGCCGCAGTCGCCCTCATCATCCCGGGTCATTTATACCAGAAATCGGTGAAGGATGGAATTTAAGGACCTCGACCCATTGCTTCACAACGAACTGCGGCTCAAGATAATGGCCGCCCTGGATTCGCTGGATGACGCCGACTTCGTTTACCTCAAGTCGGTCACTAAAGCCACGTCAGGCAATATCAGCGTCCAGCTCACCAAACTCGAAGAAGCAGGCTACATCAAGGTCACCAAGACCGGCGAGGGCCGCGGTTCGCACACAATCTGCCGCATAACCTCCCGCGGAATACAGGCGCTGAGAGACTACCAGCACACGCTGATGCAGTATTTCTCCAAGTCCATCACCGAAAATCAATAGCTTTGCGAGCGCCCGGAACGGCACCTGGCCGGGAATTGCAATTTTACAAATTATCCCATTTACTACAATAAGGAGAGAGTATTTTTTGCGGAATCTGTAGTTCTGATGCCACCTTGCGCCAGTCTTTGACAGTAGTGCGAACTTCCTCTATGATCTCGGCTGCTTCTTTCTGTTCGATCATATAGTTGACTGATGCCGATAGCAAGGCGTTGATGTCCGACTGCTCCGTGTACTGATCAATGAGCAGGCATTGGTGCGACTTGACTCCAGGGTTAATGTCGTATGCCGGAGAAAGAGTCCATCCCTTAGGGGTAAGAAGGAAGCCGTGGTTGCGGAAATGGTCATCGGTGTTACCGAAGAGCACGTTGAAAGCAACCCTGCGGTAAAGCTCCCTGAGGTTGCGCCCAACATCCACGCATCCCTGCAAGATAAAATCCACGATATCCAGATAGCCATTGCCCGTGCTGCTGCCTGCGCCGTCATCCAGGCCAAGCAACGACATTGCAGAGGCGAAGTGTATACGCCTGCCATCTGGTGTTCTGTCGAAACGCTCGGATAGCAAAAGGTCGCGGCTTCTTGAAATCATGATGGTACGGGTTTTTGCGACACTGATACCGGCGGCAGCGGCTATGCGATGAGAGAAGTGCTCTATGAGTTCTGTATTCTCCAGGTCTTTTCTGGACGGGAATTTTGCCACATAGAGTTTGCCATCGGCATCAATGATATTGGCTTTAGGCCTGGCACCGCCAAGTGATGATCCGGGGTCTATAAGTTGATCCAGCCAACGTCTCTCAGGCAATTCGTTACGTTCTTCAGCCAACTCAACCTCCTGACATGCTTCACACAGGGCGTGAAGGCTCTCAATGGGAGGAACAAGATATCCGGCTCCTGCATTTATGAAGTTGCCGCTGTCTTCGCTCTTGTAGCGAATACCGCCCATTCTAGTGTAGTCCTCAATGCCAGTGAGGTAGTCATAGGCAGTGAGCATTCGCACAGGCCTTCGCTCCGACTGTGCCGTCAGGCGTTCCCTGCGGTCCATAAGCAGGCGCCCCCAACGGTCAGGGAAGGAATCTTTGACGAAGCCAAAAACGCTGTTCTCTCCCCGCGGATACTGTAATGCAGGGGCGTTGATAAGATCGCCGCTCATCACAAGTCCACCGTGCTGCATCAGCCACTCTCGCGAATACTCAAAGATAAAGTGATCTTTGCCACGGACGTGTTCGTGGCCCAGAGTTCCAATCTCTTGCGGGGAAGCAAGGAAGTTAAAATCTGCGTATACAGTAATTCTTTTCATTTCCTCAGCAATTCAGCATCTTGAAGTTGGTGGCCAAGCGCATCATCGGCAGCCAGCAGCGAGATGTCTTTCTCCAGATTCAAAGCAAATAGGACACGTGCATAGATACCCATTGCCACTTTGGGATCACCGTGTTCCACCTTGGAGACAGTCAGCCGCGTCACCGTTGCCCTGTCTGCTATTTCCTGCATAGAGAGATGCCTGCGCTTACGTGCCAGCATAATCTGCTCACCCATAAGCTGCAACTGCTGCGTCAAAGCCCTCGGCATCATTTTCCCAAATGAATTCTTACTCATATTTGTTATTTATCGTATGCAAAAGTATAAATATTTGTTTAGTATAACAAACATTTCTTCAACAAAACTACGTTCCAATCTTTGAGTCTCCAAACATTGCCCGCCGGGGAAACCGTCATCGACGAAACCCAGTACCAGGGAGCCGGCCGACCTATCAGGGTGCTGCGCTTAGAACTGTAAAACAACGTTCCGTATTCCTGGATGCAGTGACGATACCCTGCATCTTACGTGGACCGGTATGGCTGAAAACGGCCTGAAATGCTCACACCCTGCCAGCTCGATGGACCGGTATGATAAAAGGCATAGCCAATCTTTGGTGGCTGCTGCTAATTACTGCGGGAGTACTGGCACGTTAAGGAAAGATTTCGGAAAAAACCTTACCTTTGAGAGTTAGATAAATCGTAATTCATCAAATTGAATTCCTGGGTTACAAGATACCTAAAAAGGACAACTTAAGTAACTGTTTTAAAGAAGATGAAGATCAGACTTGAAAGACCGGAAGATTATCGTGCGGTAGAGAACCTCACCCGCGAGGCTTTTTGGAATGTATATCGGCCCGGATGCACGGAGCACTTTGTGCTGCATTGCTACAGGGGCAATCCGGACTTCATTCCGGAGCTGGACTTTGTGATGGAGGAGGATGGCCTGCTGATAGGCCATGTGATGTTTTCCAATGCGGAACTGGAGCTGCCTGACGGTACGTGCAAGCCATCCTGGACCTTCGGCCCCATTTGCATACATCCGGAGTATAAGAGGAAGGGATACGGGCTGCAGCTGTTGCAGTTCGCCCTTGATCGGGCGCGTGAAATTGGCATCGGTTTCCTTTGCATGGAAGGCAATATCGACTTTTACAGTCATGCCGGATTCTCGCTTGCCAGCGGGTTAGGCATCCACTATCACGACTTCCCCAAGGATGATCCGGTTCCTTTCTTCCTGGCCCAGGAGCTGATTCCCGGCTGGCTTAAGAGGAGCGGTATAGAAGAAGCGACTTATTGTCCTCCCAGGGGGTATTTCGTTGCCGATGAGAATCCGGAGGCATTTGAAGCCTATGAGGCCACCTTTCCGGCGAAGGAGAAAAAGCGGCTGCCCGGCCAGTTGTTTTACGATGGCGTGATGGAGACGGGCCGGATAATACTCCGTCCCTGGCGGGACAGCGATGCTCCAGCGCTCTACAAGTGGGCATCAGATCCCGATGTGGGGCCCCGCGCAGGATGGCCGCCTCACCAGAGCGTGGAGGAGAGCCTGGAGGTCATCCGGACTGTCTTTTGTGACGCCACCAATACCTGGGCGATTGAATTAAAAGAGACCGGAGAAGCTATCGGCGCTATGGGTTACGGCCCGTCGTGCAATTGCAACCTGCCGGCCCGCGACGGCGAGCCCCTCATCGGCTACTGGATAGCCAAACCCTATTGGAACAGAGGCATTTGCACGGAAGCGCTGAGGCTGATGATCGAGCATATCCGGTGCATGACCGATATCAAATCCCTTATATCCGGACACTTCGTCGACAACCCGGCCAGCGGGCGCGTCATGGAGAAATGCGGCTTCGTCCCCACAGGGGAAACCGTCATCGACGAAACCCAGTACCAGGGTGCCGGCCGACCTATCAGGGTGCTGCGCTTAGAACTGTAAAACAACGTTCCGTATTCCTGGATGCAGTGACGATACCCTGCATCTTACGTGGACCGGTATGGCTGAAAACGGCCTGAAATGCTCACACCCTGCCAGCTCGATGGACCTGTAGAGTCACCCGGCAGCAGACAGCTTCTTCTCTGTTTATCGGCTCTTTGGTTCTTCAGCCAGGAAGAAAATGCAATCAAATGGTGTGAGACCTCAATTACGATTGGCTTTCCACCGGGGCTTTATAATCATGAACACAACGGCAGCTACGCAGATGGCTATTCCTATTGCCATCTTGACAGTCAAAGCTTCGCCGAACAGAAGCGTACCGATCAAGATTGCCGTAAGCGGTTCAAACACGCCCAGGACGGCCGTCTTTGTGGGGCCTATATAGCGGGAAGAAATAGCAATGGTCAGCATAGAGACCATTGTCGGAATGATTGCAAGGCCGATGAGATTCCCCCAGTCGGCGGGCGTATCGATACCCTCAAGCATGCCTCCGCCTTGGACTGCGCGGATGGCCGCAAACAGAATAGCCCCTGTGACCAGCGAATAAAGGGTAATCGTATGTTCCGAAACGTTCCTGATGCGTTTGCTCCGGTTTACAATAATCAGATACAAAGAATAACACAGGGCCGATCCTACGGCAAGCAATACTCCCGGAACGCGAATCTGAACATCGCCGGAAGGGGTGGAAAGAAGCAGGATACCCCCGAAGGTTGCCGAGATGGCAAGCCATGTCTGCCAGCTGGGATAGATTCGGAGAAACACCATTATCAGTGCAACAATTACCGGGTATAGGTAAATCAGCGTAGTTGCAAGTCCTGACGGAATAAACTCGTAAGAGCAGAAGAGGGTGATACTGCTGCCCGCGAAGAAGATGCCCAACAGGATCAGAAGGCCAAGTTCGCGCCGTTTTGCCTGAAAGGATTCTTTCTTGAAGCCCATCAGTACCGCCAGAAAGAGGGCAGCGAAGGCATAGCGGAAAAAGAGCATGACCATTATGGGTACGCCACTCTCCATCAATGCCTTCCCGAAGAGTGGATTGGTCCCATAAGAGACACCGGCAATAATGCCGGCAATGTAACCCAGCAGGCGCTTCTTATCCGTATGCAGACTCGTTTTCATAACCTCCGGCAAATTCGGGGCACAAAGATACTCATTATTTGTTTTCATTTGCTCCCGAAATGCGACCAGCCCAGGAAAGATTCATGGAAAAAACCTTACCTTTGAGCGTTAGATAAATCAAAATTGGTATTATGAAACTGTATGAACCGGTCGAAACTTCTTAGATTTCTCTTTGTCCTTTCCATTGTGCTGGCTGTGATCTTTGGCATTGAACTCATTGTCACAGATTGGAGGAGCAATATACTTGCCGGCATCGGACTGTGGTGCGGTTTAATTTCCCAACTCATGTTGGCTGTACTTATGTTTTCGGAGATTAAAAAAGAGAAAAATGAATAATCTGTTCGTTCAGGCTATCGGCAAGTTTCTGCTGGGCGTCATTATGATCGGCCTGCTGCTTTTCCTGCCTGCAGGCTCGCTTCAGTATTGGCAAGGCTGGCTGCTGATGGGCATCCTCTTTGTGCCGATGTTCGTGGCCGGGCTGGTAATGATGGCAAAGAATTCGGAACTGCTCCGCAAGCGGCTCAATGCCAGGGAGGAAGAACAGGAGCAGAAAATGGTGGTGAAACTCAGCGGGCTGCTGTTTATAGCCGCATTCGTTGTAGCAGGCCTCAACTGGCGTTTTGGCTGGTGCGTGCTGCCGGGCTGGGCCGTATGGGTATCGGCCGGTCTATTCTTGTTCTGCTACCTGCTTTATGCAGAAGTGTTGCGGGAAAATACCTACTTGTCACGGACTATCGAAGTACAGGAAAACCAGAAGGTGATTGACACGGGCCTCTATGGCATAGTACGGCATCCGATGTATATGGCCACCACGGTCCTGTTCCTGATGATGCCGCTGGTACTTGCTTCGCCCTTTTCTTTCCTTATAATGCTGCTTTACATCCCGCTGATTGCCAGGCGGATAAAGAATGAAGAAAAGGTTCTGGAAGAAGGGTTGGACGGTTACAAGGAATACAAGCAGAAGGTGAAATACAAAGTAATACCATACATTTGGTAGAACAGGATATGGAAGGCGCACTGGCAAAATAATACCTTAGTTCTGGCGCCGGTGGGATTGTCGTGAAGACATTGCATCTCCCGGCGGATTACTTCTTCCAGACGTGAACGATCTCGCCGATATACATATAATGGATGCCCAGGCCGGACTTCTCATACCACGCCCGCTGCTCTGCAGGTAGCAATTCGGCATCGAACTGTTGTGCATAGAGTTTTTTGCATTCAATGGCAAGATCGGCCTCCGCATAGATGGGGTTGCCGAGTTCCGTAAACTCCACAGTGAGTCCGGCGCCGGCCACTTTGTCCTCGTCACGGCCGGACACACGGCCAAGGTAGGACAGTTGCTGACGCATTTCTGCCGGGAAATGCGTCACCGTGAAGTAGTCATTCTCCTCCATAAACTTGTGCGTATAGCGGCTCGTGGATACAAAAACCGTAAACACCGGCTTCCCCCATAGTTCGCCAATGGTTCCCCAGGAGATGGTCATCAGGTTCATGTTTCCTTCCTTTCCGGCCGACACCTCCAGCCAGTCTCCGTCAATCATCTGCACGGGGTTCATGTCTATTTCCTCAGGGGCAATCTCCTGCCAGGCTTTCTTGGTGTTATTACCGCAACTCATAATTACAAATGCCGTTACTAAAAGGGTGACTATCTGTTTCATGCTTTCAAAGTGTATTCGGATTATCAATGCCGCTTCAAATATAGTCCTTAATATCTTCTCCGCCAAAGGCTTTGAGTAAAATCAGTACCGGAGATTCGGTGTGGTGACGATACCCTGCATCTTACGTGGACCGGTATGGCTGAAAACGGCGTGAAATGCTCACATCTACAAGCAGACCTGGTGAATTTTGGGACTGACATGAAAAGTTTGGTATCCTATTTGGTAGCCAATTGTTTTGTTCTTATATTTGCGGAAACAAAATAGAACAAGATATGGAAGTAATAAGCACCAGAGATTTTCGTTCCAACCAAGGGAAGTACTTAAGTATGGCCGCCAAGGGACATGGGATCATCCTGAAAACCCGCAGCCTCGGCTCCTTCAAAATCACCCCATTGACGGAGGATGATACCCTTATGAGCAAGGAGGAGTTTTTCCGCAAGGTGGATGAGGCCCGCCGTCAGATAGATGAGGGCAAATATACTGCCGTAAACAGCCATGAGGAGTTGGACGCTTTCCTTGAAGCATTATGAACTACGAGTTGGATTTTGCCGATCAGGCGAAGGTCGATCTTGCCCGCCTGAAACGGGATGAGCCTTCAGCTTAAAAAAAAAAGCAAGAACGCTGCTGTCCGAGTTGCGTTTGCACCCCCGCACCGGTACCGGAAAGCCGGAGGCTCTGACGGGCGATCACGCCGGTCTGTGGTCCAGAAGGATTAGCTTAAAGCACCGGCTGATATATGAGATTCAAGATGCCGTAGTAAAGGTATATGTTCTTTCTTCCTGGGGGCATTACGGCGACAAGTAGAGCACAGCTATCGCTCAACTCTATCTGGTTCCAGAGGGTCTGAAGAATAATGATTACCTTTGTTTTGCGGCAGTTTTGCAATTTTGTAAAATATATTTCATAAATTTGTAAAACAGGTCTTTGAGCGGGGCTTTTGAAACGGACCCGATTTCTTTACTGGCGAGACGAGCATAAAAAGGAGTGTGACTATATCCTGATTCACCGGGACAGTTTGAGCTGTCGGCTCAGGAAACTCCCAAAAGTCTATGAAGGAATCGATTGTAACCGGAATGGTAAAAGGTGCATAGATAATCCTAATTAATCCCCTGACCGTCCTAAATAATCTTGTCCATTATGCCGAACTTTGCTGCCATAAACAGCTCGGCATGAACAAGAAACACCTATACTGCATCGCGGCGGCTCTCTGGGGCATCCCCGGAATAATAATCACAATTAAGGGCATCCGGTCGTACGCCACTATGCCCATAACCAATCTTTGGTGGCTGCTGCTCATTACTGCGGGCGTACTGGCCGGTTTCTTTTTTATGTTCAAGCGCATTGTCGACAGGTACTCCAAGCGTATATCCTCCCTTCCGGAAAAAACCTCGGCATGGCAAACTTTTCCGCTTCGAGGATGGATACTGATTGTATTTATGACCTGCCTGGGCATTACACTCAGGTTCATTCCAGGAATTCCTCCGGCATTCACGGCTTCTTTCTATTCCGGGCTCGGCCCCATGCTGATATGGGCCGCCTGTCGTTTTATTTTACACAAAGAACTGGTATGAAAAGATGGATTACGGCTTCCCTCTGCCTGCTGCTTACAGTGACTGCTGTAGCACAGCAGAAGAAGATTATTCGCGGTTTTGACGGGGGGATGATGGTGCACAGCGGATATCTTTCCGGTACGTTGGATGCGATCAGCTATCAGGCAAAAGGCGCTCCACTGGGGATTGGCGGTGTTATCCGGCTTCATCTTGGGGAGCATTTCCGTGTCGGCAGCGAAGGTTATGTGTCCACTCTGAGCCAGCTGAGGAATGGCAGTTACCTTAAGTATGGATGGGGCGGCCTTCTGGCTGATGCATATATGGTCATAGGCCGATTCCAGCCTTATGCCGGAGTAACCCTGGGCGGCGGGTCGATGACGAGCCTATTGATGATGGAGACTCCGTCATCGGACTGGGCTCTCATAGACGGAACCCGTTATCATAATCAAGGCTTTATGGCTATCGACCCGTTTGTCGGGTGCGATTTCATTCTTTCCGGCCCTATGCACTTGACCCTCAAGCTGGACTATTTATGTGCACTGAGTCGATCAAGTATCCTTCCACATGGCCCCCGTGTGTACGTGGGATTCTTGTTTTATCACTGACAGACCAAAAGTGACCAAATTAGGGGGATACACGTAAACAACGTTATCTGCAAAAATTGCCGATCATATAAGGCAATTTCAGCCTTTATCGAGAGTCAAAATTAGATAAATCGGAATTTAATGGGCCAATAGCCATTTGATTAAAACGCAGATAGAATTGTTTTGTATTCCACCATATAGTATGCTGCGGCTCCGTTTGATTGTTCAAACAAGTACACATCATCGATCTTGCGATTGCTGAGTTTGCGTGCGGTTGCCATGACAGAGGCCGGTGCTTCATAGATCGACATTTCCGTTCTGGTCTGTAGCCAGATGCCTGTACTGTCGAATTTTGCTTGCTTTTCGTGCTGTTCGTGATAGAAGTTGGCCGTGAAAGTGGAGATTTGCCTGCTCCATTCTATGTGTGTGGCGCCAGGAAACATCGTTCCAAAGGCACTGAGGACTTCTTCCGG
>JAEEGH010003413.1_pt1 | contig 41783 bp, 31 predicted proteins | sample 9134181 | NCBI WGS metagenome assembly JAEEGH01 (sample SAMN16246544, study PRJNA631951) | gut metagenome | biome: gut microbiome; feature: rumen; material: DP-attached | host: Bos | place: Iran: Karaj | collected 2018-10 | reverse complement strand
TAGAGTCTGCAGTTTTTCTGCTTCTTTTTGCATTTTCCATTGTTTTATATTTCAAAAAGCGTTTTAATCCGCTGGTTGCTTCGAGCATATATGCTATAGCTAAGATTGCTTTAGATTTTCTCAGATATGCGCATCTTTATCATGTCATAACAGCTACGCAGGTAATGTGCGTAGTTATCGTTGTACTTTTTATTTTCTTAAACAGAAGACAAGCAAAAACAACAAAACTCTATTCCGATGAATGATCGGAATAGAGTATCAATGATAATCTGTATGCCACAGGGGAGCGTTGTCAATCGTTGTATCTGATTGTTCAAAATTTCAATGTAATATTTTTTATGAGATAGAGCGATCCTGCGATGCAGAGAACTTCTGTCTCGTCTTTACATAGGTCTTCAAGTGGATAATCTTTTTCCAAAACAGTTGCTTTAACGCCGCGGCTTTCTATCATCTTGGCGAGGTTGTCGGGAACCATAGTTCTTGGATTGGGAACACTTGTGACGTAGCACTTATCTGCAATCGGCATCAGTTCATCGAGGATGATATCAACTTCTTTGTCGGCGAGGATTCCGAGAAGGAATGTGATTTTTTTACCCGGGAAGTATTCTTCAAGGGATGAACGAAGAACTGCCGCGCCCTGTCTGTTGTGGCCGCCGTCTATTATGATATACGGATTTTCTTTTACGACAGTGAAACGTCCGAACCATTCGGTATTAGCGATTCCTCGGGATATGTCGGTTTCGGAAATCCTAAATCCTTTCTGGGCTAGTTTCCTTGCGGCGTAGATTGCTTGGGCTGCGTTGCCTATCTGATAGGTTCCCAGAAGCTTTGTGCTGTAAGTTACTCCGTCCACGTCAAAACGCTGTCCCTGCAAGCTTCGTTCAATAGGGACGGGCTCAGTGAAGTATGCCAGAGAAACAGCTTTTTTTGCGCAAAAATCTTCAAGAACTTTGCTGACTTCGCGTTCCTGAAAAGGAGTGATGACAGATGTACCGTGCTTGATTATTCCGGCTTTCTCGGTTGCAATCTCAGTCAGTGTGTTACCAAGAATCGACATGTGGTCGTAGCTTATCGGAGTAATGAGAGTAACGAGCGGCGCGGGAATTACGTTTGTCGTATCCACGCGGCCTCCCATGCTGACTTCCATGACGACGATGTCACAGTTTTTTTCGCTGAAATAAATAAAAGACATGACGGTAAGAATCTCATATTCGCTGGGAAATATGTTCTCGGTGGCAAGCTCGTCATATGCGGGCTTTATCTGTGAAAAGAGCCTTGCAAAATCCTCATCCGAAATTTCAGTATTGTTTATCTTAAAGAGTTCATTGTAGTGGTATAAAAAGGGTGAGGCGAAGGTGCCGACTCTTAATCCCGATTCTATAAGGATCGAAGTGAGATAGGCAACAGTCGAGCCTTTGCCGTTTGTGCCTGCGACGTGAACATAGCGCTGCCCGATCTGGGGATTTCCCAGTTTTCTGAGAAGAGCAAGCTCGGCGTCCAGAGAAAACATGTCTTTTACGGGGGTATTATTATTTTTTGGTGGTTCAAAGTGAGGCAATTTCTCGAAAAAAGAAATTGCCTCTGAATAATTATACTCGTGCATAAGTCTTAATCCTGCCAAATGCTTCCAAAACAATGTAAAGCATCAAAATGTTGATGGGGAGCATTACAAGTTCTTTGGGAAGTCTTGCTACAAGTGTCACAAAGAAGCCTTTTTTGATATACATCATGTCGAGCCAGTAGGTATTCATGATGATGCCTACGATAAGTGTGTGAACGGCTTCAGCCGCAACAATTCTTGCAAGTGTCGGCTTCTTGTTGTAAAGAATAAAGCCGAAGATCAGGCCGCTGACGATTCCACTGATCGTGAATCCGGGAAAGAACGGGCCTGTAGGCTTTACAAGATAGCCTCCTATATCGGTAAGTGCTCCGACGATAGCGGCAATACCGGGGCCGAGCGACATACCTGCGATGCCGATCGGGAGTGAGCCGAATCTGATCTCGATGATCTGGTTGATGGGAATTTTGAGAAATCCCAGTACGATACCCAGAGCCGTTAACATGGCGGCCAGAGTAAGTGTGTTTGTGTCACGTAATTTTTTCATAAAAAATACACCTCCTCGCAGCTTCCTTTTGTCTACACGAGAGGTGTTATACACTTCACTATGTAGCAGCGGGATGCGACCATAAAACCGCGGATTACCCTTCGTCCGAATGACAACTCCCTGTTCACCCGGCACTTGACGCTTTACAGTCTACTCTGCATTCTTTTTAATTTTGTCTGTATTATAGGGTGAATGAAAAAGAATATCAAGCATAAATATACATAAACATTTATAGGAATAGCCGCCTGTTACATGCATTTTTTACTAAAAACATGTTATATGCGGGGATTATGCATTGTGTGGGAATTATGATATATGCGGTGGTGTGTGGGAATATGTTTCATGCTAACGGAAATAACGAATATTAATAAACGTTAAGGTGGACAAGTACTGATTTATCGTAATATGATATATGTGTCGAAATGTAGGTAAGATGCACGTTTATAATTGATCATAGATTTTTTTAATGCATGACATTTTAAATGAAATTACAGAAATCCGCACCAGCTGCGGATTTCGTGAGAACATGAATCAGGAGTCAGCCAAGCCCTATCGACGAAGTCGATTCAAATTGGCTTGGTTGATGCATTCTTGAACTTCATGTTCAAGAATGAATGACATTTTAAATGAAATTACAGAAATCCGCAATTTCAGATAGGAGGCTAAAATGACTGTATCGGCAGCTTTTATGGTTCCACATCCACCGCTTATCATTCCTGAAGTCGGAAGAGGCGGAGAAAAACAGATTCTTGCAACAACAAATGCTTATGAGAAGGTTGCGGAAGAAGTGGCGGCTTTAAAGCCTGACACTATCATCATAACGAGTCCGCATTCCGTGATGTATGCGGATTACTTTCATATATCGCCGGGGCACAGAGCAACGGGAAGTTTTGCAGATTTCGGCGCATCCGGAGTCAGATTTTCCGAAGAGTATGACACAGAACTTGCAGATGCGATTGCGCTTCTTGCAGAAAAAGAGAATTTTCCTGCAGGAACGATGGGAGAAAGGGAGTCTTCCCTCGATCACGGAACCATGGTTCCTTTGTGGTTCATACGCAAAAAATATAGTGGCGGAAAGATCATTCGTATAGGGCTTTCGGGGCTTCCTTTGACATATCATTACAGGCTTGGACAGATAATTGCGAAAGCTATCGATGAATCGGGGAAAAAAGTCGTTTTGATCGCAAGCGGCGATCTTTCACATAAGTTGCAGGAATACGGACCTTACGGTTTTTCAAAAGAGGGCCCCGAATATGATGAAAACATAATGGAGGTGTGTGGAAAAGCAGAGTTTGGCAGGCTGTTTGAATTTGATGAGAGCTTGTGTAAACTTGCCGCAGAGTGCGGGCACAGGTCGTTTGTTATCATGGCTGGGGTTTTTGACGGTCTTCGCGTTAAGGCAACGGCTCTTTCGCATGAGGATGTAACGGGAGTGGGCTACGGAATCTGTACTTTTTATCCGGACGGAGCGGATGAGAGCAGACATTTTTTACAAGAATATGAAAAAAAGCTTGAAAAAGAATGCAAGGAAAAGGCTGACGCGAATGATGAATATGTGAGGCTTGCGAGGGCAAGTGTCGAGTCGTGGGTAAAGGAACACAGGCAGATTCAGGTTCCTGACGGTCTTTCAGATGATCTTCTTACAAGAACTGCAGGTACTTTTGTATCAATTCACAAGATGGGACAGCTTCGCGGCTGTATAGGTACAACCTCCGCAACTCAGGACAATATTGCAAAAGAGATAATTCAGAATGCGATAAGTGCAAGTACGCACGATCCGCGCTTTGATCCGATAACCGAGGACGAGCTTAAGTTTCTTGATATAAGTGTTGATGTACTCGGGGAGACTGAGGATATTGATTCACCTGATAAGCTTGATGTAAAGAAGTATGGAGTTATTGTTAGTCACGGAGTTAAGAGAGGGCTGCTGCTTCCAAATCTTGACGGTATAGATTCTGTGGAGGAGCAGATCGATATAGCAAGGCAAAAGGGCGGAATACTCGAGGATGAGCCGTATAAATTGCAGAGGTTTGAAGTGGTGAGGCATTTCTGAGGAAATGTGGAATAATGGCAGCGGGAGGCTTTATGGCGGCATGTCATGTGTGTTTCAGGCATTGTGTTTTGGAGGAAGGCAAGATCGGCTTTTGCGGTGCAAGAACGGTCAGGGACGGGAAGGTAATTGCATATAACTATGGCAAGGTGTCGGGACTTGCGCTTGATCCGATTGAGAAGAAGCCGTTGAACAATTTTTTTCCCGGAAGTTACATCCTGTCGGTAGGAAGTTTCGGGTGCAATCTGCGATGCCCTTTTTGCCAGAATAATGATATTTCGTGGGCGGAGGAAGCGCGGATATTTGCAGAGGATGCGAAGATGGTGAGTCCTGAAGAGCTTGTGGAGACAGCGCTTGATACGAGGATGCAGGGGAATATCGGGATCGCTTTTACTTATAATGAGCCGCTTGTCGGATATGAGTTTGTGCTTGATACAGCGAAGCTTGCAAAAGAACGTGACCTAAAAACAGTGCTTGTATCTAACGGAACAGCCGAGTTGTCTGTTCTTGCGGAGATAGCTCCGTATATTGATGCGATGAATATCGATCTTAAGGGATTTACGGATGAATATTATGATAGACTTCTCGGAGGCAGCAGGAAGCAGGTGATGGAGTTTATTGAGGAAGCGGTAAAGCATTGCCATGTTGAGCTTACAACACTGATAATTCCGGGTGAGAACGACAGTGAGGAAGAGATGCGCGAGATGTCGGCTTGGATACACGGGCTCGAAGCGGCAAACGGGAAGAACATTCCGCTTCATATTTCGAGATTTTTTCCAAGGTTCAAGATGACCGACCGCGACGCGACCGATGTGAGGAAGGTCTATCGTCTTGCCGAGGTCGCGAGGGAAGAACTTGAGATTGTTTATACGGGGAATTGTTAGTGTTGTTGGCTTGCCAACGCAGTATATGGAGTTAGCTTGCTTTTTAATTTGCCTTTTTTAGTTGTCTTGCCGAGGGGCGAAGAATACCAATCTGATATGACAAAAATTCAGGTTTTTGTTTTGTGACGGGATATATAAGTGTGATTTGCAAATGTATGACTTTTTTGATGATTTTTCTTCTAAAAAGTCATGCATTTTTTATTTGTAGAGTATGCTGAAAAAAAGATGTATGACCTTATCTGAAAAAAATGCCTGAAAAAGTCATATTTTTTTGCCTTTTTAAACTTCGCAAACGTAGATTTTATGACCTTTTGAGGGATTTTTACATATATAGGTCATATACTTGTTTTTTTATCAAAAAAATATGGAAAAAATACATGACTTTTAATGCGGTTTTTTCCCAAAAAAGTCATATGGTAATTTTTCGAGAGATAAAAAATATGACCTTTTTTGATGATTCTTTTATAAAAAGTCATACATTCATGTTTGAGATGGGAGAAAAATGTCCGGGCCGGAAAATAATGATTTTTTAGCGATTTTTTATAAATATTTAAGTTAATAATTTTCTTTTTATAATATTAAAACTAACTTAAAAACGCAAAGCAATTAAGTCATTATGACTATTAAAATTTGAGTTATTTGAGTAATATTACACATTGTTCACAAAAATAATGCGCTGTTACAATGGAAGTGCTCGGGCGCTAAAACGTTTACGTAAAAATCAAAACAATTTTATTAGGCTAGGAGGTGAACGGTTTTATTATGATTAAACGAAAGTTATCAGTAGCATTAAGTGTATTCTTAGCAACAGGATTGTTATCACCAGGCTTGACAGTAGCGGCGGCACCAAGTATTAACCCGTACGGTACGGTTGAGGCGGAAATTGAATTTGAACGTAATGTAAAAGAGGTTTTCACAGATGAAGATGCCAGCGCGACAGTTGTCAGCCTTGGATCTGGAAATTACTTCACTGTGAAGAGTGTGAACTTCTCGCAGGGAGTTTCTAAGATAGTTATAAAAGCCAAAGCGGATTCGGCAGGTCTTATTGTTATTCATAAAGATGGAGAAAAGGGAGATGTAGTAGGTAGCATTAAACTTAGTGGTACCGACGGAGAATACAGGGAATTTTCAACTTCCGTAAAAGATTTGGATGGAGCGGATACCATTGCATTTGTGCAGACGATGGGCACAAGTTTGGTAGACAGTTGGACAGCGGAACCGGGTGAAACACCTGATGAACCTGAAAATCCGGAGCAGCCGGAGAATCCCGATCAGCCTGAGGTTCCGGAGCAGCCGGAAAATCCCGATCAGCCGGAAAATCCGGAGCAGCCGGAGAACCCCGATCAGCCTGAGGTTCCGGAACAGCCGGAAAACCCCGATCAGCCAGAAAATCCAACAGCTGTAAATCCGTATGAAAAGGTTGAGGCTGAGACAGCAGCTACATTGGAAAATGCAAAGCTTGTTCCGAACAAGCAGTCGGTACTTATAAATGATGGCGGATATATTGTAGCCAAGAATGTTGACCTGTCAAAAGGTGTTTCGGGATTCAAGGTACTTGCCAAGACTTCAGCACCAAAGGTAAAACTTGATGTATATGTTGACGGAACCGATACTCAGTTAGGTTCTATCAGCGTTGGCACCGATATGGCAAGTGAGTCATTTGTAAAGATATCATCGGACCTCAAGGGGGCACATGATGTATATTTCAAAGCAAATGGCGGAGCTGTACAGATTGATGCATGGCAGGCTATGGAAGGACAGGGCGGAACGGAAGAACCTCCTGTAGTTGAGCCACCTGTAGGCGATACGGTAAATCCTTATAGTAAGGTAGAAGCAGAAGCATCAGCAGAGCTTAAGAGCGCAATGGTTACACCTAATAAGCAGGCTGTAAGCATTACAAAGGGCGGATATGCAGTAGCTAAGAACGTAGACTTCTCCAAGGGCGTTAAGGAATTTACAGTTAATGCGAAAGCAAGTGGAGCAAACAGACTTGAAGCAAGACTTGATAAGGCAGACGGAGATCTTATCGCAAACTTCAGAGTCAGCACAGATGCAAAAGATATAACAGTAAATGCCACAAAGAATGTTACCGGAACACATGACATCTACTTCGTAGCTGCTATGGACGGAAGTGTAACATTTGATTCCTGGAAGGTAACACCTTCTGACGGAGGAACAGTAACACCTCCTGTAGGCGATACGGTAGATCCTTATGAGAAGGTAGAGGCAGAAGCATCAGCAGAGTTCAGCAATGCGATGATCACACCTAATAAGCAGGCTGTAAGTATCCAGAAGGGTGGATTTGCAGTTGCAAAGAATGTAGACTTCTCTAAGGGAGTTAAGGAAATTCTTGTTAAGGCAGGAGCAAGCGGAGCAAACAGACTTGAAGTCAGACTTGATAAGCCTACCGGAGAGCGCATTGCAAGCTATATGGTCAGCACAGACGCTAAAGAATTAACAGCAAATGTTTCAGCAAGTGTTACCGGAACGCATGACGTTTATTTCGTAGCTATGATGGATGGCACTGCAACATTTGATTACTGGAAGGCAACACCTTCAGACGGAACAATCGTAGAGCCTCCTGTAGGCGATACAGTAGATCCTTATGAGAAGGTAGAGGCAGAAAAAGCAGATGAGCTTAGCAGCGCAATGATTGCTCCAAGCAAGACATCTGTAGTAGTTAATGATGGCGGATATATAGTAGTTAAGAACGTTAATTTCGCAAAGGGACTTAACGGATTCCAGATTTATGCACAGTCATCAAAGCCCGGAGTTAAACTCAATGTTTATATTGATAAGTCCGGATATGATGCAAAGACAGCGATTGGAACAGCAAATGTCGGCGCAAATATGGCTTCGGGAACAGGCATTAAGCTTACATCAGACCTTACAGGAACACATGATGTATATTTCGAGGCAACAGGTGGATCGGTTACATTCGATGCTTGGAATGCAATGGCTAAGTCAGGAACAATCGTAGAACCTCCTGTAGGTGATACAGTAAATCCTTACAGCACAGTAGAAGCAGAAGCATCAGCAGAGCTTAAGAGTGCAATGGTTACACCTAACAAGCAGGCTGTAAGCATCCAAAAGGGTGGATATGCAGTAGCAAAGAACGTAGATTTCTCAAAGGGAGTAAAGGAATTTACAGTTAATGCGAAAGCAAGCGGAGCAAACAGACTTGAAGCAAGACTTGATAAGGCAGACGGAGATCTTATCGCAAACTTTAGAGTCAGCACAGATGCAAAGGATATAACAGTAACTGCAGCAAAGAATGTTACCGGAACACATGACATCTACTTTGTAGCAACTATGGATGGCAGTCTGACCTTCGATTCTTGGAAGGTAACACCTGCGGACGGCGGAACAATTGTAGAGCCACCTGTAGGCGATACGGTAGATCCTTACAACACAGTTGAGGCAGAAGCATCTGCAGAGCTTAAGAGTGCAATGCTTTCGCCTAACAAGCAGTCGGTAGTTGTTCAGGCAGACGGATACATGGTAGCAAAGAATGTGAACTTCTCAAAGGGAATCGCAGGAATCTTTGTAAGTGCAAAGTCCGGAGCACCCAAGACATCTGTAGCAGTATATATCGACAAGGTAAGCGGAGATCCTCTTGCAACAATAAGTATCACATCAATGGGTGAGTTCAAGGATAACGGAGCAAAGCTTACATCAGATCTCACAGGAACACATGATGTATATTTCGTAGCAAAGGGCAATGCTGTAACAGTAGATACCTGGCATGCAATGGCTAAGTCAGGAACAATTGTAGAACCTCCTGTAGGTGATACAGTAAATCCTTACAGCACAGTAGAATCAGAAGCATCAGCAGAGCTTAAGAGTGCAATGGTTACACCTAACAAGCAGGCTGTAAGCATCCAGAAGGGTGGATATGCAGTAGCAAAGAACGTAGATTTCTCAAAGGGAATTAAGGAATTTACAGTTAATGCGAAAGCAAGCGGAGCAAACAGACTTGAAGCAAGACTTGATAAGGCAGACGGAGATCTTATCGCAAACTTCAGAGTCAGCACAGATGCAAAGGATATAACAGTAACTGCAGCAAAGAATGTTACCGGAACACATGACATCTACTTTGTAGCAATAATGGACGGAAGCATAACATTTGATTCATGGAAGGTAACACCTGCGGACGGAACAATCGTAGAACCTCCGGTAGGCGATACGATCAATCCTTACAACAAGGTAGAAGCAGAAGTATCCAAGGATCTTACAAATGCAATGCTTTCACCAAACAAGCAGTCGATAGTCATCAGTGATGGCGGATATATCCTTGTGCAGAACATTGACTTCTCGAAGGGAATATCAGGATTCAAGGTACTTGCAAGTGCATCACAGCCTAAGGTTAAGCTTAATATCTATATTGATGATTCGCAGACACCTATCGGCTCGATCAGCGTTGGTACTGATATTACAAAAGAAACATTTGTAAAAGTTTCAACAGATATCACAGGTAAGCATTATGTTTACTTCGAGGCAAAGGGTGGTGCAGCAACATTTGATGCATGGCAGGCAATGCCTTCATCAGGTACGATAGTTGAGCCTCCTGTTTATGAAGATATCAATCCTTACAACACTGTTGAGGGTGAGGCATCTACAGATCTCAGCAACGCAAGACTTACACCTAATAAGCAGGGCGTAAGCATTGGTGCAGGCGGATATGCAGTAGCAAAGAATGTTGTATTCTCTGACGGTGTTTCAGAATTTATTGTAAATGCCGGAGCAACCAATTCTACAAGATTTGAGGTGAGAGTTGGCTCAGCAAGCGGAGACCTCATTGGATATGCAACTGTAAGCGGCAACACGCGTGAGTTTAAGATCACAGCTTCAAAGAATATCACAGGAAAGAAGGATATTTACTTCGTAGTTCCTAGTGGCGGAAGCGCAGTAACACTTGATTCCTGGAAGGTAAATCCTTATAAGGAAGTTGTAGAGCCTCCTGTAGTTGAGACAGGCATGAAGCTTACTCAAAATACAAGCAAATGGCAGGGTGGTTATCAGACAAACTTTACTGTTACCAACAGTTCAGGTAATACAGTTAACACGTGGAAGCTCAAGATTAAGAGAAACGGTATCAATATTACTCAGAGCTGGTGTGTAAATATCCAGCAGCAGGGCGATTACTATGTAATTACTCCTATGTCATGGAATTCTACGCTTGGAAACGGACAGTCTACCACATTCGGAATTATCGGAAGTGGAGAGCCGAGCCAGATTGATTATGTATTTGAGTAAAAAAAGATAAAAAGAGAGAAAGGGGCGGTTAATGACCTTCTTTAAAAGAAGGTGAGAAATCCGGTGGCTGTCTTTTGATGGTCACCGGGTTTTCTTTATACAGATAAAAAAAGTGAAAATAAGGCGATTATCTGTGATTTAGAGGGATAAATTGATGAAAAACACAGATAAGAAGAGAGAAAATAAGATGAGTTATCTGTATTTAGGGATGCATCGTGGGAAAAATAGGTGAGAAAACACAGATCAGAAAATAGGAAACAAGATGAGTTATCTGTAATCTAGCTGTTCGGACTATAAATTATGTAGCAGAGTCGTTAAAGTGTATCGGGGGTAAAAAATATGAAAAGGAAAGTGAGAGTAGCAATAAGTTTTTTGGCGGCAGCAGTCATGTTGATTTCGCAGAGTATGGCAATAAAAGCAGCAGAACCGGATGATAAAAAAGCTCTTTTAAACCCGTATGAATTAGTACAGACGGAGATAATGGAAAACGGCGGCGGTTTCTATGAGGACGGTATTCAATATTCGCCGATCTCAGGCTCTAAGATACTGAAAGCAGAGAATGTGGATTTTTCAAAGGGGCTTACCGGCATAGAAGTGACGGCAAGGACAAGATGGGGCGGTTCAGAAATTTATGTATATATAGATGATCCGAAGAGCGAGCCTATCGCAAGGATACTTATCAGAGCCTATTCGTTTAATCAAAGTACCGGTTTTCCCAAAATAAATGTATCGGGAGTACACGATATATATTTTGAGGCGAACAATCCGATAGATATTGCGACATGGAAGGCACTTCCGGGCAAGATCTACGAAGGCGGCGATGTTCCGCAGATCGATCCGTACAAGGATAATGAGGCGGAAGTTAACTTCGGTACATCGGGAGTAGGGGTAGTTACGGACAAAAGACATACTGTTTTGGTCGATTTTTCTGAGAATGATTTCTTCTTTATGAAGGACGTCAATTTCGAAAAGGGACTAAAGAGCATTACGATTGAGGCAAGAGCTGAAGATGATGGAATAATCGAGGTTAGAAAAGATTCTCCTGCGGGTGAACTTATCGGCACGATAGAATTTCGCGACACGGATGATTCCTACAAGCCATTTGAGGGAGAAATGGCGAACCTTGAAGGAATGCAGAAGATTTATTTTGTTGGGAAAAAAGGAAAATGCAACATTGATACCTGGAGTGCGGCGCCCAGAAACACCGACAGGCCGCTTCCGACACCCGGTGAAAAGATTAGTCCGTACGGCTATGTCGAAGCAGAGATTGATTTCCCGAGAGAAAATGCCGAGATAGTTGAAGATAACTGGAACAAGGTTGTATCAATCAAGGAAAACGGATATATTTCAGCCCAAAAAGTAAACTTTAAATATGGCCTTACATCGGTTGTTATTGTTGCAAAGAGTGAAAAGCCGGCAGCCGTTGAGGTAAGAGAAGGAAGCGTTGACGGAGAACTTCTCGGCGTTATAAAGGTTGAGAATACAGACGGTGAATATCTGCATTATAGAACCAAAGCTCCTAATATAGAGGGAATACATAACCTTTATTTTGTTTGCAAAGTCGGAAGTTGTATGATCGATAAATGGACAGTCATGAGTAAGATGATGCCGGTTCCGGGCAATGAGCCTATATCGGGCGGAGAAGAAAATGACGATCCGGAAAAAGAGCAACCTGAGCAACCCGAGAATCCGGATAAACCAGAATTACCTGAGATCCCGGACAAGCCTGAAATGCCTGAGGATCCGGAGAAAACTGAAAATCCGGAAGAGCCGAAGCAACCCGAGGAGCCTAAAATTCCCGAAGAGCCCGAACAGCCGGATATTCAGGGCGACTGCAAGCTTGAACTTAAATATTCAAGAGATATCTGGGACGGCGGTTATCAGATAAATTTCAAGATTACCAATATATCACAAGAGCAGTCTTCGGGATGGACATTAAAGATTAAAAAGAAATATATAAATGTCGCGCAGAGCTGGTGCACAAATGTGGATGAAGATGGCGAATACTACATATTTACGCCTCTCTCCTGGAATGCTGTTCTAAACCCCGGACAGAGCACCGAGTTTGGAATAATCGGAAGCGGCGATGCGAGCGGAGGTTTGGATTATTCTTTTAACGATTGAGCAAAACGTTGAGTGATAAGAATAACTGATTGCAAACTATAACATTCATGAATTATGCAGCTTGTGCTTTGTATGATAAGATTTGAACATCATAAAGCACTGAGCTGACCGGAAAGCCGGAGGTTTCAATAAAATGAAGCCTCCGGCTTTCGTTGTCTATAACGGGAGCACAACAATTAATAGTTGAGGAGGAAAAAGTAATTGGTTACAAAACAACTAAAGAAGATCGGCCCCATCATATCGGTGATATTTACGTTGCTGATCCAGGTGGCGGTGCCGAACTCGGCAAAACAGCCTGATGCAAAAGGGCCGTTCTTTACATACTTTCTTTATATAGTAGGAGCATTATTCATAGGTTTATATGTAGCTTCCTTCTTTAATAAAAAGACAGACGAATATCTTTTAAAAAGCGGGCCGCTACTAGCAGGAGGAGCACAGCTTCTTAACTTCATAAATCTTATATGCAGTAAATTTGCGCTTCTGCCGGTTCTCTTTTTCCCGTCTCTGGACAGGGTGTTTGCGGTATTCGTAAATGACAGAGCGCTCATGCTTGAATGCATAGTATCATCCGGAAAGCTGTTGATAATAGGATTTGCGGTCGGAGCGGCGCTTGGATTTACAACGGGAATACTTATAGGATTCAACAAGAATGTTGCTTATTGGATCAATCCTTTGACCAAGATAATCGGACCTATTCCTGCAACATCATGGTCACCGCTCGTGCTTTCACTTTTTAGCACATCTTATCAGGCGGCGGTATTCATGATAGCACTGTCGGTGTGGTTTCCGATAACTGTCATGACAAGTAACGGAATACAGAATGTTCAGCAGACTTATTTTGAGGTTGCGGATACTTTGGGAGCAAATAAGTTATATAAAATCTTCAAAGTCGGAATTCCTGCGGCGCTTCCCAACGTGTTCCTCGGCTTTTTTTATGCGACGACAGGCTCGTTTGTAACACTTGTGACAGCCGAGATGTTCGGTTGTAAATCGGGAATCGGCTGGTATCTTAACTGGCAAAAGAGCATGATGCTGTATGCCAACGTTTACGCGGGACTGATACTTCTTGCGGTATTGTGTAACCTGATAATCACTCTTTTATTCAGGATCAAGGACAGACTGCTTGGATGGCAGAAGGGAGTAATTAAATGGTAGGAGAGATAAAAATTGAAAACGTATCCAAGAGTTTTACAAATCCTGACGGAAGTGTTGTAAATGCTCTGAACGGAGTAAACCTTGATATTGAACCCGGATCTTTTATATCGCTTATAGGCCCGTCGGGATGCGGAAAGACAACACTCCTGCGAGCTATTGCGGGACTTGGACTTGCAGATGAAGGAACGGTATTTCTTGACGGAGAGCCTGTTACGGCACCGGGGCATGAGAGAGGATTTGCTTTTCAGCAGGCAAATCTTTATCCGTGGCTTTCTATTGAAAACAATATCGCTTTTGGCCTGAGGGCGAGAGGAATATATAAAGAGAAAAAAGAAGATGTAAAAGAATATATAGAAATGGTCGGGCTTACGGGCTTTGAAAATTCCTATCCGCACCAGCTGTCGGGTGGAATGAACCAGAGAGCGTCGCTTGCAAGAGCGCTTGTGGGACATCCGAAAGTTCTTTTGCTTGATGAGCCGCTCGGTGCGCTGGATGCATTCACAAGAATGAATATGCAGGATGAGATCTTAAAGATATGGAAGGATCAGAAGATGACGATGATCATGGTGACACACGATGTTGACGAGGCTGTTTATCTGTCTGACAAAGTTGTCATAATGACGCCAAGACCTGCGAAGATCGAGCAGGTGCTTGATATAGAACTTGGAAGACCAAGAGCGAGAGGAGGAACGGACTTTATCAAATACAGAACGAAGATTCTGGAAATTCTGAACTATGCCGGAGAGAACAAAGAGCCGGAGTATTATTTGTAATTTTTTAAGGAGAAAAGAAATGAAAAAGGTAATTGCAAGTGTTTTGGCTTTGACCATGACAGCGGCACTGCTTGTAGGATGCGGTGCTAAATCAGAAAAGAGCGAAGGAGGAGAAGAACTTACCGTAAAGATTCTTAATAACAAAGAAAGCTTGTGTCTTGCACCGGTTCATATAGCTATCATAAACGGCTATTTTGACGAGGAATTCGAAGCAATCGGGCAGAAGTATGAAGTTGTAACTTCCAATATAGATACGATCACGGAGCAGATAACAAGTGGTGAGATCAATGCAGGCTACGGACTTACAGGTACGCTCATGCAGCCTATATCAAACGGACTTTCAATCTCTTTTGTGACAGGACTTCACAGAGGATGTACAAAGTTCTATTCAAAGAACGGCTCCGGAGTAAATTCCCTTGAAGATCTTAAGGGCAAAACAATAGGCGTTGCGTCATTGTCGGATTCTGCGCCGATTCAGCTTAAGAGAAAGCTGTTCAGCCTTGGATTTAAGGTAAACGGAAGCGATGCTGATATCCAGTTTGTGACATATGCGATGACAGACCTTCCGACAGCGCTTGATAACGGTGCCGTAGATGCGATCGGAATTCACGATCCCGTGGCATACAACGCAGAGAAGAACTATGACTTTATCAAGATACTTGATATCGGTGAGGACGAGGTCTTTTCACAGGAATATTGCTGCCAGGCTTATGTATCACAGGAGCTTATAGCAAAGAATCCAAAGGGTGCGACTGCGTATGCAAGAGCAATCCAGAAGGCAGCAGCTTTCGTTCAGGCACTTCCTGAGGAAGCGGCAAGACTTCAGGTTGAGAACGGATATATGCCTTCAGAGAGCGAAGAGGACATCGCAAGATACGGCGAGATTCTTGCAAGCCTTAACTATGAGCCTTCTGTAAAGCTTGGAAGAGAGACATTTAAGGCATCATTCGACGATCTTCAGAAGACGGGCGATCTTGACGCTTCGCTCAATGTGGATGAATTTACAAAGACTGTTTTCCCAGATCTTGAGGGAGTTCCTGAGTCATTTACTTATGACCCTTCAAGCAAGAAATTTACTGAAAACAGCTAAGACAAAAAATTGACCGGGAGATTATTACTATGAGATCAAAAGTGATTGTAAATATTTTAAGAGTGCTTATTCTTGCATTTGTGATAGTTGGTTTATTTACGTTTGCACATGTTTGCGGTGATATGGGAGATATGGAAGCAAAGTGTCATAAGACTAGAGCTCTCGCCATTGCGGCGAGTATAGTTCTTGCGATTCTGGCGGCGGTACAGATTTTTGCCAAGAAACTGCTTGTGGAAAAAGTTATATCAGTAATCCAGATTGTGGGCGGAATCTTTATTGCACTCCTTCCCGGAGTTATAGCACCTGTGTGCGATATGAAGAGCATGCACTGCTACGTTTACACAAGACCTTTTCTTGTGATTGTCGGCATTGTACTTGCCGGAGTAGCGGTTGTTGATTTTATTATAAGGGGAAAAAAGAATGGGAACCCTTCAAAGATTTGATAAATTAGATAAGTTGGTTTTCAAGAGCATATCCTCAAAACTATATCGCAGCATCGGCCTGATTCTTATCGGGCTGGTGCTGTCCTTTGCAATGGTGATTATTTCTCTTACCGCGTTCGGCATGGCTCACGGAAGTCAGAATGCCGCACAGCGCATGGGGGCAGATATAATCGTGACACCCAAAGGACACGGCGATGATATGGAGGGGATTCTTTTGACCACGAAAAAGAGTTTTTTCTATATGGACAGTTCTGTCATTGACGGCATCAGAGAGGTTGAAGGCGTAGAAACGGCGTCGCCGCAGACATTTCTTATGACACTTGAGTCATCTTGCTGCGATCAGCCTGTTCAGATAATTGGAATCGATATGGATTCGGATTTTGTCGTGACACCGTGGATCGACAGGAAGTATATAAGGTCGCTTGAAGAAGGTGCGCTTATTGCCGGAAGCAAGGTGAATGTGACAAGCGGGACATTTAAGATGTTTGGAAAAGAGTACCCTGTTGCGGCAACGCTCGATGAGAGCGGATCTTCTATGGATGCGACTGTTTTTGTGAGCAGAAATCTTATCGGCGAGATCATGGAAAATGCGCAAAATGCGGGGCAGGGCGTTATCGCTGAAGTCAATTCCAAAGACGTATCTGCGGTCTGTGTGAAAGTTGCGGATAAAGATAAGGTTTCAAGGGTTGTTGCGGGACTTTCAAGGATAGATGATGTGGATATTGTCACCGCGGAGAGCGTGTCTTCAAAGCTTTTTTCGGGCCTTAAGGACACATACATTGTCTACGCGGTTGTGATCGTGCTCATGGTAATTATCAGTATCTTTTTACTGTTCATAATTCATTACATCACATTAAATGACAGGAAAAAAGAAGTTGAGATACTTAGGACGATCGGGATCAGCAGGAAGAAGATCGGAGCGTTCCTTATGCGCGAAGTATTGTGGACAGCGTTTCCCGGCGCGCTTATAGGTACAGCGTTTGGATTCCTTTCATTTGTTGTGATGCTGCAGCTTATTGAGGCGGCTACGAAGATTCCTTTTACCGCGCCGTATATCGGTGAAGAAGTTGCGGTTATGGCTGTGTCATTTTTACTTACCACGGTGCTTGGGCCGCTGAGTGCGTTGTTTAGCATAAAGAAGCTGTGCCCGGAGAATGTTTATTTGTGAGGTGCACTGATAATAATATTGTTTCGGAGAAATAAGTATGGATATCAGATTGGATGCGATAATTAAAAAGTATAAGAGAGATAAGCGTGAATTTACGGTTCTCGATGATATCAACGTAACATTGCCGCAGGGGAAGTTCACGGTTATAAGCGGAGACAGCGGCGTCGGGAAGAGCACGCTCCTTAATATAGTTGCAGGTCTCAGTAAACCTACAGAAGGCAAGGTGTATTACGGAGAAAAAGAAATAACTTCGCTCGGCGATGAAGAACTTGCGGAGTTAAGGACGGGCTTTATGGGCGTTATGACGCAGAACTGCGAGCTTATTCCTTATCTTACTCTCATTGAAAATCTAAAACTTGCATATGATATAAGTGCCAAAAGTGAAAAAAATAAGAATAGCAGTAGCGATGGCAATGACAAGGAGCCGCTCGCGGAAGAACTGGCAAGCTTTTCGGCGGAGCTTCTTGACGCTCTTGGGTTAAGTCAGCTCCGGAACGAGTATCCATCAAGTCTTTCGAGCGGCGAGATAAAACGCGCCGCGATCGCCAGAACGCTTATTACAAAGCCTGATCTCATAATCATGGATGAGCCAACCGCAAATCTTGACCGCAAAAACGTCAGGGCGGTTCTTCAACTCCTAAAGCGCTTCAGCACGCAGGGAAGTACCGTTATCATAAGCTCCCACGAGCAGGAAGCCATTGCGGAAGCTGACTTCAAATATGAACTTGAACATACTACTTGATTTATAAAAAAATAAGGGTAATACCATTGAATACGGATAATACAAAACGGCTTTCGGGCCGTTTTTTGCATGTTTTCCATAGTTCAGCATCTTTTTTCTTTCTACGCTTTTTGCAGAGCAGTGATTTCATCATGATGTATGCCTTACATTAAGGATTTGCTTTTCCTGAGGCATATTTTTCTTTTTGCAGAGCAGTGGTTTCTTCACAATGTATGCCTCACATTAAGGATTTGCTTTTCCTGAGGCATATTTTTCTTTTTGCAGAGCAGCGATTTCTTCGCAATGTATGCCTTACATTAAGGATTTGCTTTTCTTGAGGCATATTTTGCTAAGTGCAGAGTGGTGATTTCATCATGATGTATGCCTCACAACAAGGATTTTCTTTTCATAAGGCATATTTTTCACATTTTAGCGAATTGTCTTCTACATGATGCCTTGCATCAAGCTTTTTTTAGAATTTGAGTGCATAACAGAGAGTACACATGACCTTTTGGGGGAAAAAGAGTAGAACAGGTCATATGTCCCGTGGAAAATTAAATGCAGAACCAAGAGTATGTATGACCCATTTGAGCAAAAAGCAGCCAACAGGTCATAGGTGCTTTGGAAAGTGGAGTGCATGGATAGCAACATTGCTTCGGAGAAAATAGTGGCAATATCGGATTAGATGCGATAAATGAAAAGTATAAGAGAGAAGCATGAATTTACAGTTCTCGATGATACTTGAGTAGCATTGCCGTAGGGGGATTCATGGTCATAGGTGAATCCGGAAGCATTGAAAAAAGCAAATAAGCGTAGCCATAGGCATTAGAAGTAGCATACAAGCAAATCCATCGTCGCAGGAAAAAGAACGCTCCACAATATTCAGGTTGTTGACAGAAATAAGAAGAGGGTGTATAAGTGTATTAGAATGATTAGTACAGTTCAAAAAAACACCTTTGGTGAAATATATTTTTAAGTGAGGAAAGAGAAATGAGACAGAAAAGAATTACAACAATTATTATGGCTTCGGCAATGGTGCTTGCACTTATGGGATGCGGAAACGGCTCAGCCGCAGATCCGGAAGAGATATCGACAGAAATGACACAGGCGGATCCGTCTTTTGAATATAATGGAAAAACCGTTTCATTTATGGATGATGCGCAGACTGTTGTAGATGCATTAAAGTCTGTTGCGGAAAATGTAAATGAAGTGGAAGTAGATGGCGGAAAAACATTTGATTTTGAAGATTCCGAAGGCGGTTATAACTTGACCGTAGTTACATCTACTGAGGGCGGAAGTGAGATCGTCGGTTCAGTGTCGGCTAAAGGCAGCGGATTTAAGACTTCAAAAGGAATCGGTATCGGAAGCACGGCTGAAGAAGTAAAGGCTGCTTATGGCAAGCCGAATGAAAAAGATAAGTTTAAAAAAGGAGAATTGGATATATATAGATGCGAAGGTTTTAGCTTTAGCTTCAATATAAAAGACGGCAAAGTGGAAAGCATTCTGTACAGCAATTCAAATTTCAATTTCCACGGATAAGTTCAGATCAGATTATACGCAGCTACAGGAGTTTATTCTGTAGCTGTTTTCATTGAAAAGGAAAATTCTTTAAAAATCTTATTAAATAAAAAAGCTCCGCTAAGAATGCGACCGTCGCACTGAAAAGGGTATTTAGTAGAAAGTTGAATAGTTTATGCAAATCTGTTACAATGTACAACGGACTTTTGCTAAATAAAAGGGGTCAGTATACCCTTTTTTAGGGAGAAATAAAGAGATGAGTATTATTAACAAAATAATAGGAACACATAGTGAGAGGGAGCTTAAGAGAATCCGTAGCACGGTTGACTCTATAGAGGCTATGAGGCCTATAATGCAGTCTTTGTCAGACGAGGAACTTAGAGGAAAGACTGAAGAATTCAAAAAGAGACTTGCCGATGGCGCAACACTTGATGATATCATGCCTGAGGCATATGCGGTAGTTCGTGAAGCCGGTAAGCGAGTGCTTGGAATGGAGCACTTCAGAGTACAGCTCATTGGTGGTGTTATCTTGCATCAGGGTCGTATTGCAGAGATGAGAACAGGTGAAGGTAAGACACTTGTTGCCACACTTCCTTCTTATCTGGATGCACTTGAAGGAAAGGGTGTAAACGTTGTTACAGTAAATGATTACCTTGCAAAGCGTGATGCTGAATGGATGGGTAAGATACATGAATTCCTCGGACTTACGGTAGGTGTTGTACTTAACAGCATGAATTCTGAGGAGAGAAGAGCTGCTTATGCTTGTGATATCACATATGTTACAAACAATGAGCTCGGTTTTGATTATCTTCGTGACAACATGGCTATTTATAAAGAGCAGTGCGTTCTTCGCGGACTTAATTACGCGATTATCGATGAGATCGACTCAATTCTTATTGACGAAGCAAGAACCCCTCTTATTATTTCAGGTCAGTCTGATAAGTCTACAAAGCTTTACGAGGCATGCGATATCCTTGCAAAGCAGATGACAAGAGGTGAAGACATGGAAGAACTCTCCAAGATGGATGCCATCATGGGCATTGAGAGAGAAGAAACCGGTGACTTCATCGTAAATGAGAAGGATAAGATTGTTAATCTTACCGAGCAGGGTGTTGCCAAAGTTGAGAAATTCTTCCACATCGAAAACCTTGCAGATCCCGAGAATCTTGAGATCCAGCACAACATTATCCTTGCTCTCAGAGCAAATAACTTAATGCAGAGAGATCACGACTATATCGTTCAGAATGACGAAGTTCTTATTGTTGATGAATTCACAGGTCGTGTTATGCCGGGACGTCGTTATTCAGACGGACTTCACCAGGCAATAGAGGCAAAAGAGCACGTTAAAGTTAAGAGAGAGTCCAAGACTCTTGCAACAATCACATTCCAGAACTTCTTTAATAAGTTTGAAAAGAAATGTGGTATGACAGGTACTGCTCTTACAGAAGAAAGAGAATTCCGTGATATTTACGGAATGGACGTTATTGAGATTCCCACAAACGAGCCTGTTATCCGTAAGGATCTTCAGGATGCAATGTACAAGACCAAGAAAGAAAAGCTTAAGGCTATCTGTGATGCTGTAGAAGAGGCTCACAAGAAAGGACAGCCTGTTCTTGTAGGTACGATTACGATCGAGGCATCTGAGGAACTCAGCAAGCTCCTTAAAAAGAGAGGAATCCAGCATCAGGTACTTAATGCGAAGTTCCATGAGATGGAAGCTGAGATCGTCGCTGAGGCAGGTAAGCACGGCGCTGTAACAATCGCTACAAACATGGCCGGCCGTGGTACCGATATTAAGCTTGATGAAGAAGCAAAGGCAGCAGGCGGACTTAAGATAATCGGAACAGAGAGACATGAGAGCAGACGTATCGATAATCAGCTCCGCGGACGTTCAGGACGTCAGGGAGATCCCGGTGAGTCTAAGTTCTATCTTTCACTTGAAGATAACCTCATGAGACTCTTTGGTTCAGAGAGACTTATTGCTATGTTTAATGCGCTCAAAATTCCCGATGGTCAGGAAATCGAGCATTCATCACTTTCTAAAGCCATTGAGACCGCACAGAAGAAGATTGAGTCCAACAACTACGGAATCAGAAAGAATCTTCTTGAGTACGATCAGGTAAACAATGAGCAGAGAGAGATTATTTATGCTGAGCGTAAGAAAGTTCTTAACGGAGAATCCATGAGAGATGCCATCTACAAGATGATCACAGATATTGTGGAATCATCTGTTGAGACTGTTGTAGGTGAAGAGACTGATTCGGATAACTGGGATTTCAACGAGCTCAATGAGATCCTGCTTCCTACAATTCCTCTTAAGAAGATCAACAGAGGACGCATCGACAATCTTACAAAGTCAGGACTTATCCAGCAGCTTAAGGAAGAGGCTGTTAAGCTCTATGAGGCCAAGGAAGCTGAATTCCCTGAGCCTGAGACAATAAGAGAGATTGAGCGAGTTATTCTTTTGAAAGTAATCGACAGAAAGTGGATGGATCACATTGACGATATGGATCAGCTTCGTCAGGGAATCGGCCTTCAGGCATACGGACAGAGAGATCCTAAGCTTGAGTATAAGCTTGCCGGTTACGAGATGTTCGATGATATGACAAAGGGAATCAAGGAAGATGCAGTGAGACTTCTTTTCCATGTTCATATCGAAGAGAAGGTAGAGCGTGAGCAGGTTGCCAAAGTTACAGGCACAAATAAGGATGATACAGCTCAGAAAGCTCCCGTTAAGAGAGTTGAAGCCAAAGTTTATCCCAATGATCCCTGCCCTTGCGGAAGCGGCAAGAAATACAAGAATTGTTGCGGCAGGGTATAAGTGATACGTTTTGGCAAAAGAAATATCGAATAATCTAACGTATCGCGAATAGGACATAGGAGAACACAATGGTAATACTTGATCAAATGAAAGTTGAAATTCAGAATCTCAGAGGCACTCTTGAAGAAGTGACAGCGTCTCTTGATCTGGATAATAAGAAAAAGATAATAGAAGAGCTCAGCCGTGAGATGGAGGAGCCCGGATTTTGGGATAACGCAGAGAAGGCAAATAAGAAGACCAAAGATCTTAAGAACATGCAGGATCTTGTTGCGGGAATTGATAAGCTCAACAAGCAGTACGGCGATATAATCGACCTTATCGATATGCAGAACGCAGAGGGCGTCGATGATGATGATATGGCTGCCGAGATAAGAGCAGAGCTTGATGAATTTGAGAATACTCTTGAGAATATAAGAATCAGCAACCTTCTTAACCAGCCTTATGACAAATATGACGTAATTCTTAGACTTAATGCCGGTGCAGGCGGTACAGAGGCTTGCGACTGGGCAAGCATGCTCTATCGTATGTATACAAGATGGGCTGAAAGAAAGGGCTTCACAACAGAAGTACTTGACCTTCTTGATGGAGACGAAGCAGGTATCAAATCTGTTACATTCCAGATTTCGGGAACAAATGCTTACGGACTTCTTAAGTCTGAGCACGGCGTTCACAGACTTGTACGTATAAGCCCTTTCAATGCGCAGGCTAAGAGACAGACTTCTTTTGTATCATGTGACGTAATGCCTGATATCGAAGAAGACGTTGATATCGAGATCAATCCAGATGACCTCAGAATTGATACATATCGTTCAAGTGGTGCCGGCGGACAGCATATCAATAAGACATCATCCGCTGTTCGTATCACACATATTCCTACAGGTGTTGTAGTTGCCTGTCAGAATGAGCGTTCACAGTTCCAGAACAAGGACAAGGCTATGCAGATGCTTAAAGCAAAGCTCTTTATCATGAAACAGGAGGAAAATCAAGCTAAGCTTGACGGAATCCGTGGAGAGGTAAAAGACAATGCTTGGGGAAGCCAGATACGTTCTTACGTGCTTCAGCCTTACACAATGGTAAATGACACACGTACAGGCTTTAAGGCATCAAACGCAGACGGTGTGCTTGACGGAGAACTCGATCCTTTCATCAATGCATACCTTAAGTGGCTCGCAACCGGTGGAAAGCCCGTTGGAGACACATCTGAGGAGTAAGATTTACACATCTATAGAATACAAAATCATAGTATATAAGAGTTTCAGGGACGCTTTCGCTCCCCTCGCTTCGTAGCGGTACTAATGCCACAAAAGACGTGGCATAAGTACCGACGAGCTCAGAGGCCCATTCAACTCTTATATACTATGATTTTTTACGTTGTAGAAGAGGGAAATATTATAGGAAGAAATATAGAAAACCATATTAGCTAAGGATTTAGTGGTAAAGTGATGCAAGAATATATTTTTAAGTGTTGTGAAATGAACAAATGATTTAGTATGTAGTTAAGTACAGTGTGGGAATATGCAGTAACCAAACAGGCAGATGTATATAATCTTTTGCGAATTTGTGCTACGGAAATGAGACCAAGTAATCGTGAGTGCCATTGCACGAATCGATTACTGTTTTGGGCTCATTGGAGTGTTTAGCACAACCTGAGCAAAAATTATATACATCTGCCTGTTTGGTTACGTCACATCTTCACTACACCACAACAACACTGTTGCGGCCTGAATCTTTGGCTTTGGTAAGTGCGTGATTTACGTTCTGGATTGTTTTGGAGAAGTCGCCGGTGTATTTGGAGACGCCGACTGATATTGTAAACGGAACCGGTGAATCTTCCGCTTTTTCTACGTCTTGTCTAAACTGCTCCATGCGGGCGCAGGCATTGTTTATATCACACTTTTTAAAAATCACGATGAACTCTTCGCCACCGAAGCGTATAACGTAGTCGTCCGAATGAGTTTCTTTTGAAAGTTTCTGTCCTATGTAAAGGAGAGTCAGATCGCCTGTGTAGTGACCATGTTCGTCGTTTATCTTTTTAAAATTGTCTATGTCGAGCATTGCGATCGCAATGGGTTCTTCCATGTTCATAAGAGCATTTTTGGTAACTATTTTTTCCAGAAGATGTCTGTTGTAAACCTGAGTCAGAGGGTCTGTGATCATCGCAAGTTCAAGCTTCTGGCTGAGCCTGTAGTGGTCAAGATATAAGAATGTCAGGATCGTGTGAGAGAAGATGACTGCAAGACCGCACGGAATTACCAGTATCATAATGATGGGGAAATTCTCATAGTGGATGATGAAGTGCGATATCAGTATCTCCAGGAAGAAAATGATATATGAAATGGTTATTTCCTTAAGCCTTGCAACAAAGCCGGCAATAAGAAAGATGAGATTCATTATCAGGAAAAATTCACTTGCAAGAGTCTTATGCCCCAGAAAGTGTGCTGCGCATATTGTGGTGACAATTATGGAATGAACAAGGAAATAGTCCGCTGTTACTATGGCAGCCCTGCTGTGTGAGAAATGAAGGACTATAAGAAACAACAAAAGAATACCCAATACCGTGAGTCTTGGTATGAGCGTGGGGATAATACTGCCGTTAAGCATATAATCCGGAACTATGTAAAAGACTGAAAGAATAGTTCCGACTACCAGGCATACCCATACATATTCCTGGTAGTAGTCGCACTTTGACTGATAGAAGTCCGCTAAATCGTCTTTGGTCATAGTGCGATAGTCTTTGTATCGATTGATTGACGTTTTGACGTTTGCGAATATTCTCATTTTCATATCTCCTGATTCAATTTTACTAGGAAATTGTTCAGAGATAAAGAAAAAAATTAAATTTTTATAAAAATTAATGACATTTTAAATGAACATTAGAAAATCGGCTGTACATCTGCGATTTCGTTGTCTTCAACTTTGAAAGACCAGACAGAATGGTCTTTAAGGCGGTGTTCTGTAAGAAAATATGTATCACCTACTGAAGAAATATAGTATGGAGTGCCTCCTCCGATAAAATATTTTGAGTAGATATCTTCATATTCACCTGCGGCAAGATCGTCAAGAGACTTGGTGCGCACGATAGTCGCAACATCCTGATTGCCGGTTTTGTCTGTTGAAACAGAGATGTAGTAGAAGTCCTGTATTTTGGTTATCTGAACCATTCCTGCAAGCTCGTCGGGAACGGCGTAAATCTGCTTAACCTCAAATGTTGCAAGATCGCATTGAAGAATGGTTGCCTCGGCTCCTTCTTCCGAGACGCCCGATACAAGGTAGATATCGCCGTCTATTACAGAAAATGAGCGGATGTAGATACCGTCAAGGGAATCAATCTTTCTTTTATCCGTCAGATAAACTCTGCCTGTGGACGAGTCGGTCCTAAAGCAAAAGAGCTCACCCGTCATTGAACTCCACACATAAAATGTATCCGTAGCTTCTTCGTAAACTGTGTAGTGCGGGCGTATTCCTATGTCGTAGAAGCTCTGGGTGTGAATGAATTTACCGTCTACTTTTTCAAAGATAAGAATTCTGTTATTGTCAGTATCGTCGATCATGTAGACTTTTCCGTCACTTGCGATCGTATGAGGCCTTGTGGCATCGGATGTCATTATATTCCACTCGTTGAGAGGTGTTTCGAGCGAATTCGAATAGATTACCCTGTTGTGGTAACAATCAACAATAAACCATGTGTCATCGATGTTCGTTACGTATGTCGGAACGCTTAGTTTTGAATCGTAATTTTTTCCGGGAGTATATTCGGATGCAGCGGCGATTGGATCTTCGCCGTCACATGTAAGAGAGGATTCTTCGATGTAATCTTCACTGTTATATGGAGTGGGCGCTGGCGCAGGATTTTTCAATGCCTTTTGAGCACTTACCTCTGCGGATTCTGCGGGCTTTGAACAGCCAAAAGACGCCGGCATAACTGCAAATACCAGAATAAATATATAGATTATTTTTTTGCAAAAACTTTTTTGTATCATTGATCCTTCCACCAAATCCGCTGTGCCGGAACGGTGACGGTCGGATAAATTATCTGCGAAATAATTGATCTAAAGTCAACATACCTGCATGCAGCCATTAACTTAAATTGTACATTAATACACTTTTGCGGGCAATAAAATATAGAAAGACATATGTTTTTAAGGTAAAATTATTAAGTGGAGCAAGAGGTATCTTTTTAAAAGGGGATAAAAAGCGGAGGAGAATATGATAACAGTCAGTCTTTGCATGATAGTTAAGAATGAAGAAGAGAATCTTGGGAAATGCCTTAAGAGCCTTCAGGGAATTGTTGACGAGATGATTGTTGTGGATACAGGCTCCGAGGATAGGACCGTTGATATTGCCAAAGAGTTCGGCGCAAAGGTTTATGATTTTAAGTGGACGGGAGATTTTAGCGAGGCCAGAAATTATTCTTTTTCACTTGCGACTTGCGATTACATTTATTCTGCGGATGCAGATGAGGAGCTCGATGAGGACAACAGGCAGAGGTTCATCAGGCTAAAGAAAGATATTGAAGAACTTGATATAGATATTGTTCAGATGTATTATTGCAATCAGTTGTCATTTCGGACGGTCTACAATTATGACAGGGAACTTCGCCCGAAGCTCTTTAAGAGAGTGCGGAATTTCAGGTGGGAGGATCCAATCCACGAGCAGGTGGTAATCGATCCCGTTATCTGTAACAGCGAGGTTGAGATAATACATCGGCCAAAAGAAAACCATGCGGAGCGCGACCTTTCTTCGTTCAGGAAGGCTGTTGACAGCGGAAGACGAATCTCCAAAAGACTTCACGGAATGTACGCCAGAGAGCTTTTTATGGCGGGAAAAGATGAAGATTTTATTTTGGCAAAAGATTTTTTTGCGGAAGCTGTAAAAGACAGTACGAGAAGCGTTGATGAAATAAAGGAGGCGAGCTGCGTACTTGCGCATGTGGCCGTTCTTCAAAAAGACGCCGAAGCGCTTCTTAAGTATTCGCTTAAGGATGCCGCAACCGAGATGTGCAGTGAGATGTGCTGCGAACTCGGAGAATATTATTACGGAAAAGAGGACTATGACGAAGCTATAGTCTGGTTCTACAACGCGGCGTATGAGTGCGCGAGCATAATTGATATCAAGACCGGCAAGGAAATTCCGAGACTTGCGCTTGCAAAGTGCTACAAGGCACTTGGCAACGAAGAACAGGCAGCGGATTATGAAAAGGAAGCTGCCGAGATAGAGAAAGGTGAATGATGTTAGATTTTTACAAAGGGAAAAGAGTGCTTATAACGGGCCATACGGGATTTAAGGGAAGCTGGCTTTCCAAGATCATGATAATGGCGGGAGCCGATGTTTACGGATATTCTCTTGCGCCTTTAGAGGGAAAAGAGAACCTGTATGATATCTCAGGTATTGCAAATGAGATGGATTCACATATCGGCGATATCAGAAATTATGAGGAGCTTAAGGGATATTTTGAAAAGGCAAAGCCTGAGATCGTTTTTCATCTTGCGGCGCAGCCTATTGTAAGGGATTCGTACAAGGATCCGCGATATACATATGAAACAAATGTCATGGGCACCGTAAACGTGTGCGAATGTGTGAGAAATTGCCCGAGTGTTAAGTCTTTTTTGAATGTGACAACGGATAAAGTATACGAGAACAATGAGTGGGTATGGGGCTACCGCGAGGATGAGAAGCTGGACGGATTCGATCCCTATTCAAACAGTAAGTCGTGTTCCGAACTCGTGACACATTCTTATATAAATTCTTTTTTTAATGAGCTTGGAATTGCCGTTTCTACAGCGAGAGCAGGAAATGTCATAGGAGGCGGCGATTTTGCCAATGACAGACTTATTCCTGATTGCGTGAGAGCTGCGCAGAAGGGCGATGATATAGTTCTTAGAAATCCCGATTCGACAAGACCGTTCCAGCATGTGCTTGAGGCACTCTCTGCATATATATTGCTGGCGCAGAAGCAGTATGAGGATAAGGCTTATGCGGGATATTACAATGTCGGACCAAATGACGACGATGCGGTGACTGCGGGAAGGCTTGCGGGGGCTTTTGTTGATTCATGGAACAAGCTCGCTGCCGAAAATGCCGGAAATGTAAATTTTAAGGGGCATGAAATAAAGATCGTGATAAGGCCGGATGGCGGTCCTCACGAGGCGAATTTCTTAAAACTTGACTGTTCCAAGATAAAGAGTAGACTTAAGTGGTCGCCGAAATGGAATATTGACGACGCGGTGGCAAAGACCGCAGAGTGGACTTGTGCATATTTTAAGGGCGAAGCCGTTAAGTGCATGATGGATCAGATAAACGAGTATTACAAACAGGTATAGGAGAAAAGAGTAAGAGATGAGTAATAGCGAACAGCAGGCCAGGGAACAAATTTTAAACCTGGTTGCGGATTATTATAACCGTTTTTTGAAAAAAGATAATGACAGCTTTACCGAGGGAGACAGAATCCCTTATTCGGGAAGGGTTTTTGATGAGAAGGAAGTTATAAATCTTGTGGATTCTTCACTTGATTTCTGGCTTACAGCGGGAAGATATACGGATGAATTCGAAAAGAGATTTGCGGAGCTTTTAAATGTGAGATTCGCAAGCCTTGTAAACAGCGGATCGTCTGCTAATCTTATTGCTTTTATGGCGCTTACCGCGCCGGAGCTCGGTGACAGACAGATAAAAAGAGGCGACGAAGTTATCACTGTTGCCTGCGGATTCCCAACAACAGTAGCACCGATCATGCAGTATGGAGCAGTGCCTGTATTTGTGGATGTTACCGTACCTCAGTACAATATTGACGTTACAATGCTTGAAGAGGCACTTAGCCCCAAGACAAAAGCTGTAATGATCGCACATACGCTCGGAAATCCTTTTGATCTTAAGGCAGTAAGAGAGTTCTGCGACAAGCACGGTTTGTGGCTTGTTGAGGATAACTGCGATGCTCTGGGTTCAGAGTATACGATCGACGGAAAGACAGCATTTACGGGAACATGGGGCGATATAGGAACATCAAGTTTCTATCCTCCGCACCACATTACAATGGGTGAAGGCGGTTGTGTATATACAGACAACGCTCTTCTTCACAAGCTTGTAAGAAGTTACAGAGACTGGGGACGCGATTGTATCTGTCCTCCCGGAAAAGATAATTTCTGCGGCCACAGATTTGACGGCAAATTTGGGCAGCTTCCCGTTGGATACGATCACAAATATGTTTACAGCCATCTTGGATATAACCTCAAGGCTACCGATATGCAGGCGGCAGTCGGATGTGCACAGCTTGATAAGCTGATCGGATTTGCGGATGCAAGAAGAAAGAACTGGAAGCTGCTTCATGAGAAGCTTGAGTGTCTCAGCGATGTTCTTATTCTTCCCGAACCTGCCGAAAACAGCAATCCTTCATGGTTTGGATTTATCATGGGCGTGAAAGAGGGAGCTAAGGACGGTAACGGCAACGAACTTACAAGAAATGCCATTACCAAGGCTCTTGAGGATAACAACATTCAGACAAGACTTCTCTTTAGCGGAAATGTTACAAAACATCCTTGCTTTGATGAGTTTGTATGCAAGAAGAATGTTGAAGATGCCGGTGATTACAGAGTTATCGGAGATCTGTCCGTGACTGATTATGTTATGAACAATGCGTTCTGGATCGGAGTATATCCCGGACTTAACGACGACAAGATCGAGTTCATGGCAAACGTTATCAAGAAAGCATGCGGGAGAGCGGTTTAATCAAATATGAAAAATAATGGTAAGATTGCCATAGTGACAGGTGCCTTTGGATTTGCGGGAGCTAATCTGACAGAGCACCTGTTAGATTATGGGTATAAAGTTTATGCAATAGGAAGAAAAGGCTCGGCTCACAACGAAAGATTTGAGGAGAGTGAGTCTTTGAGAAAAGTGCTCATCGATATGGAAGATTATGACAAGATATGCGGCTATATCGATGAGGATGATATAAGAAGTGCAGAGGCGATAGCTCTTTTCCATCTGTCATGGGGAGGTCAAAGGGATGATTTTGATGCTCAGAGGCGAAATATAGACGGTTCTCTGCGCTTGCTGGATTCTTCACGCGATATTAAAGAAAAATGCCTTAAAAGCAAAAATATGGACGTTTCGATAAGGGTGGTAGGTATAGGTTCGCAGGCTGAGTACGGAGTTAAGAGCGGACTTATAACGGAAGACCTTTCGCTTGAGCCTTTTTCGGCATACGGAAGCTGCAAGGCAGCAGCTTATTATCTGATGGAGTCAAAAGCAAGGATACTTGGGATTGATTTTATATGGGGCAGAATATTCAGCCTTATCGGAAAATATGAGCCGGAAGGAAGGATGCTTCCCGATGTTGTCAGGAAACTAGCGGCAGGCGAAAAAGTCAGCTTAAGTTCCTGTGAGCAGTTCTGGGACTATCTTGATGCAGGAGATGCGGCGGATGCGATAATAGCTCTTTTTGAAAAAGGAGTGACCGGAGAGGTTTATAATATCGCAAACGGTGACTATGACAGGTTAAAGAACTTTGTGGTAAGAGCAGCAAAGTGTGTCGGCGCCGATGAAAGCCTTATCAGCTACGGGAACAGGGCGAATCCTTTTGTATCACTTGAAGTTTCGGGTGAAAAGATAAAAAAAGACACCGGCTGGGAGCCAAAAGTCAGCTTTGAGGAATCAATAAAATATTATCAATAAACAAATTTCTTTTAAACGGCATCGCGCTTGACATTATTTTTTTCAAAAGATACCATAAATGTAAGTATAAGGTAATCCGCGGTGTGCGATTATGTCAGGGGTGGGGAATAAAATGTATGAGAAGCTGACGGAGCTTATAGCGACAGGAGACTATAGGGAAGCGTTATACGAATTTCAGGAAGAATATTTACATATCAGTGAAAAAGAGCCAAAGGATGCAGCTAAGCTGTGTCTTTTGGAGGCTTCTTTGTGGGAGGCGCTCGCTGACTCAACAGCTGAATATGATGCGATAGCTCGAGGAATTGCCTATGATGGAGGTAACTACGAGCTTTTTTATATGCTTGGATTGTACTATGCAGACATCAATGTCAATCAGGCGTACCTCGCTTTTGAGGCGGCTTTGACGTATTGCACGGATGAAAATGACAGAGAAGTCATAAAAAATGCGATGGACGAACTTAAAGAAAATCGCGCACTCAGAGTCAGAAAACTGAGCATTATGATCTTGTCGCACAATGACCTCGATCTTTTGAAAAGATGCATTGATTCGGTTGAAAAATATGTGCCTGAGGGTGCATATGAGATCGTGGTTGTGGATAATGCTTCGACTGAAGAGGGTGTAAGAGAATATCTTAAAGAAAAAGCCAAGAGTGTAAATTACAGGTTCAAGCTCATATTAAACGACGAGAACTCGGGATTTCCCAAAGGCTGCAATATAGGAAGCGTGTGCTGTGACAGGAACAATGATATTTTTTATCTGAACAATGATGCAATCCTTACGCAGAATGCAGTACTTTTCTTGAGAATGGGGCTTTATGACAATAGAAACGTCGGTGCTGTCAGTGCACTTTCAAACAGTGCGTCACTTCAGGAAGTAACGCCTGAGGAGCTGTCGGCGTATGCGGGAGAGGAGCTCGGAGAGCTCTGGCACAGGAAGCTTGGAGTTGATAGAAGTGTCAATATATTCAAAGACTACGCTTATGAGCATACATATCCGATGAAAAGGCCATATATCAAGAGGTTTCGACTTACGGGATTTGCGATGATGCTGTCAAGGGAGGCTGTAAGGTGCGTTGCGCAGGATTATAAAGTTTTTGATGAACTTTTTTCTCCGGGATACTTTGAAGATGACGATCTGGGAATCAGACTTGCCAGAGCAGGATTTGAGCAATATGTCTGCAAAAATGCTTTTATTTATCACAACGGCGGAACGGGATTTGCGGAAAATGAAAATGCCATGACGGAGAGCAGAAATAAATTTGTGGATAAGTGGGGATTTGATATTTGGGGTTATTGCCTTCCGTGGTTTGAAGCCGCAAATGCCGTCAAAGACTTATATGAAAAGAGAAAAGAAGGGCTCAGGATTCTCGATTTTACCTGTGGCTTCGGAGCAAATGCATCTTACATAAAAAGCAGTTGCCCCGATACATTTATTGCAGGAGTTTGTACAAATTCATTTGAAGCGGGTATTTCCGAACTTATCGCGGACAATGTGGCATTCGGAGACATAAATACCATGAGACTTCCGTGGGCGGACAGGTCTTTTGACATAGTAATAGCAGAGAGAAAACATGTCAGTATCGGGCAGATCATGCGGTATCTTAAGGCGGATGGTCTTTTCCTCAGCGAGAAGATAAATAACGAAAATGACGCGCTTATGGATATCATAAAATCTAACGCTGATGCGGGATTTGATTCGGAGCGTCTTGATAAACTGCTTAATGAGTGATTTTTTTGAGATAAAAAACTTATGAGGTGAGTACATATGAATTGCCCTAATTGTAAAAGAGTGTTGCCAGATAATATCAGCCTTAGAATAAATTTTTGCCCGCTGTGCGGTAAAAAGCTTTTTGAGGACGGAAAGGACTATCTGATCCAGATTGCATGCACCGGACACAGAAGCTCTGACGGAAATGTAATGATGGTATTTCTCGATGAGAGGCAGCTATATGAGGTAAAACCCGGAGAGACTATATGTTTTGCGGTCAAGGCGGGATTCCATGCGCTTAAGTTCAGGCAAAAGATAAGGAGTAAGAACATCACACTCCTGGTAAATTCGGGATATGCGATTAAAGCGGCATACAATACGGTGTCGGGGCTTATCGAGACAAATGTCATAAAATTTGATGACGATGATGAAGAAGCATCGGAGAAAAGAGTCAGAGAGGCAGATCTTACGGCACCTGTCATGGTATCTGAGACGGGAGCGCGCGGATTTGACTCGGTTCTTGGAGTTGACGACCCCGAATATGAGGTGAAAGCTACGGAAGGCTTTAAAGAGGGAGTGCTCAGCATTTTTTCGGAACGCCTTGAATTCAAGGGAGATAATGATATGGGCAAGGAAATCGTTGATTTCAAAAATATCGTTTCGGTAAAAAAGAAAATGGGTACGATTGATATTTTGTGTGACGGAAATATTCACAAAATATACAGTATTCCGAAAGATATATACAACGAGGTTATGTCTTTTTTAAACAATAGAATTGAAGATGTACGTGGGGTATAGGGTTCACGCTATTTAATACAACAGAAAAGCATAAAAAAATTTACGACAAATAGTACTTGCGTACTATTTGTTTTTTCGTATAATAATATATAGAAATCCTAGGCAATATCGGAAGATTTTGGAGGGGGTGAACGGGAAAAAGTCTCATATTTTAACAATAAAATGTGATGAATGTGTGAACACTTTCGCAAAAAAATGTTTCCTCCTACAATTTCGTTAAATTGCCGAAAAAGTATCGTTATTCTTAAGAAAATTTTAGCAGGTAATTTTCTTAAAAAGGAATGACGAAATAACGTCTATGTGATAGACTAGGGGATGCAAAAGAAAAGAGACGCAAAAGAGAAAAGATTTAGGAGGTTATGCAACATGACAAAAGCTGAAATTTTGAAGAAGGAAATTCTTCTGCAGTATAAGAGCGTAAGACAGTTTGCTATAGATATGTCTATACCATACAGCACATTGGTTACAGCACTTGATAGAGGAATTGAGGGAATGGCATACGGAACAGTTATCAAAATGTGCGATCGTTTGAATCTTAACCCTGTTGATTTTTCAACACTTGAGCAGGGCGCAGATCTTGGAAAGAAGATTGTAGAGAACCGTGTTATGCAGCAGTATGTTAAGCTTAATAAAGCAGGACGTAAGAAAATCCTTGACATGATGGGAGATTTTTCACAGCTTGACAAGTATCAGGCTGACTGATTCGAAATTTAACAAATGATTAATTGGCGGAACAAAGAGGATGAGTTCTTCTTTGTTCCGTTTGTTTTTTGCTTTTTGCACAAGAATAGGTATAATAGGGGAATATCAGAGAAAGGAAAGCATGGTTTTAGCTTATATCATGCAATTGGGGATATGAGATACGATTATTTGATTGTCGGAGCGGGACTTTTCGGTGCTGTATTTGCACATGAGATGGCTGCCAATGGAAAAGATGTGCTTGTAATTGATAAGAGAGAGCATATCGGAGGAAATATATATACCGAGAATAAGCTTGGAATCAATGTGCACAAGTACGGAGCACATATATTTCATACCTCGGACAAAGAAGTCTGGGAATATGTTAACAGATTTGCGGAGTTTAATAATTATATCAACAGCCCTGTTGCCGTATATGGAAATGAACTCTATAATCTTCCGTTTAACATGAATACCTTCAGCAAGATGTGGGGCATAAAGACTCCCGAAGAAGCAAAGGCTATTATCGACAAGCAGGCGCAGGAAGAAATCGAGAGAATAAACAAAGAGAAGGGTACTGATACTTTTTCTGCGGACAATCTCGAAGAGCAGGCGCTTAGTCTTGCGGGAAGAGATATTTATGAGAAGCTTGTAAAGGGATATACCGAGAAGCAGTGGGGAAGGGATTGCAAGGAACTTCCTGCATTTATAATAAGGCGTCTCCCGATGAGATTTATATATGACAACAATTATTTCAATGACAGATATCAGGGTATTCCGATCGGCGGATATACGGAACTTGTTTCCAAGCTCCTTCTTCTCAGTGCAGATTCGGAGAAGCTTTCGGGAACAATAGCGGTAAAGACATCGGTTGATTACTATGACTTTGTAAATATGAGCGGCAACGTTCCCGCGGAACCGTATACTTCGGTGGCGGGTGACAGTTTTGAAAAGATTCTTTTCACCGGAATGATAGATGAATTCTTTGGATATAAGCTCGGAACTCTTGAGTACAGATCGCTTAGGTTCGAGACAGAGGAGCTTCCCGAAGTTGATAACTATCAGGGAAATGCAGTTGTGAATTACACTGAGCGCGAGATTCCTTTTACCAGAATAATCGAACATAAGCATTTTGAGTACGGAACGGGAAAAGGAACTGTTATAACAAGAGAATATCCTGCTGAGTGGAAACACGGCGATGAGCCCTATTATCCGATGAATGATGATAAGAATAACGAGCTCTTTAAGAAATATACAGAGCTTTCAAAAGAATATCCAAACATTCTCTTTGGAGGAAGACTTGGACAGTACAAGTATTACAATATGGATCAGGTCATAAGAGAAGCGCTGGATTTAAGTAAGAATAACGCATAAATAAATAGAAACAGCCCGCAATCGGTGCATTTGATCGTAAGATGATGTACCATGCGGGCTGTTTCTCTATGTAAAACCGGGCTTCAACAATAATTGTTGAACATCATACCCGAATATTCACTTGTGATGTATGGCGATGCCACATTTTCCTTGTTGTCGGGGTTTTTGTAATTAACGACAGGTCTGTCAACGTACTTCATCGGATTAACCGAGATCTCTTTTGCCATCGAAAGAAGTGATTCCGAGAACTTCTTGATCGGTTCAAGCGCGTCGGTGTTATTGCTTGTTGTAACAGCTTCCTTGAGCACGTCCGTATCTATCGAAATTATACCGTCGCCTTCGAGTTTGATTCCGAGTGCATCGGTATCTTTTATGTGCTGTCTAGCAATTGAGATTGCTTCGGACCTGAGTTTATCACCTTTGTATTTGGAATCGTGTTCCTGCGCCACATCCTGCACAAAACTGTTGTAGTTGTCGATGAGGGCGGTTATATGGTTTACAAGCGCCTCGTTGTCTTTTTTTACACCGACATGTATCGAATCGCCGGGCTCTGTGACACCGTTTAAGTGAATGTCGAACTTGGAGCCGACTGTGAAGTGGTTTGAAATGGCTGTTTTCTCATCACCGTTTAGTGCAAAGTGCGCATTTGAAGCGGGAGCGGAGACCATATCAAGACCAAGTGCGGCAACTGCACCGCTTTTAAGCTCTCCGTCGGTCTCATAAATCTCGAACTGACTGAGTTCTCCAGGATGAAGACCTGTGTGCTTCGATGAGATCTGGAGTGCACAGCGGTTGTTGGTTCCTTCTATTATTTCTGCCGAAAGACCTATATCAGCCTTGTTTATAAGTTTTTCGAGTTTCTGGAGAACATCTATATTCTTGTCGGTACCGTAAATACTGAACTGAAATTCAAATTCCTGCTCGCCGACCTTTACATCAAATGAATAATTGTCGGGAGGAAGTACGCTCGATGAATCCGTTGAAAGCATAAGTCCCGTATTAACCTGCTGAGAAGCGAGCTGAGATACTTCAATATCAAAACCTGCAGTTCCGACATCTTCGTTCGGAGTCTTGCCGATATAAGAAGCAACAACCGTATCCGGATCTGTCGAGAAAGCGGAAGTGTGATTCAGGGAAGATTTATCTTCCTGATCGCTGAGGTTAAAGATACTGTTTTGAAGCTGTCTTGCGCGCTCTTTTATATCTATTGCGTCAATACGCACATCGTCATCATTTGAAAGTAAATAAAGAGGGGAGTTTTTGTTTATTTTTGCAATCGACTTATACACATCCCTAAGCTCATCCTTTCGATGTGCGTCGGCCTGTGTAACATCTTTGGACACGTGGTCCTGTATGAAATGGTTATAAACACCATTTAGAGATATTCCTGCCATGCGATGCCCCTCCTTTCTTCCTTGATATACGTGCGGTATAATGATTCTGTCATTCCTTTGACATCAGACGCACGAGGGCATACTCAGCCACCTTTAGTTATCTACAATTTTATATATTTTTGTTTTATTGTCAATCGTTTTTTAGTGAAAAAATGGTGAAAAGCGATGATTTAATGAAATATTAATACTATAATAATTTTGTTTTTCTTTTTATCTGAAAATACTAATTTGGGAATAGGAAACATAGTATGTGGACTGTCAATCTTATCGGATTCATTCTGTGCGCGGCCGCAGTAATTCTAATGGCTGCAAATTTTTCATACAGATATAAGGAGAATATGGCAAGTACGCTTCCTGTAGCATATGCGGCTCTGGGGCTTACCATGTATGTTCTTGCCATCATTGGCGCGCTGCGCGGCGTGTTTGTTGAGGCTTCTCTGTATATAGTGCTGAGCGTTATTTCTTTTTTTATGGATAAAAAGAAAAATGCTGAGAGTAAAAGGCTTGCGGCACTCGGGAAAAGTATCTTTTCTCCCGAAGTTATCGGACTTGTCGTGACTTCTGTGATAATGGGCTTTCTTACGTCGGGACTTGCTTTTTCGTGGTGGGATGATATCAATTTCTGGTCCCAGGACGCAAAGCAGATATTTTATTTAAACGGCTTTGCGGGAAAGTATGGCAACGTATCTCCCGAGTTTGGCGACTATCCGCCCGCGGGCTCATTGTATAAGTGCCTGTTTCTTTTTACGGGACTTGGTAAGTACAGAGAAAACCTGCAGTTTCTCGGATATTTCGTGACCAATACAATATTCATGATGCCTCTTTTCGGAGTTGTGAAGAAAGCGGCAGATAAGTATTCGGGGGCAAAAAAGAATGTGCTTACGGGGCTTTGTTTTGCGGCGATGGTTCTTTTTCCCGGAATATTCAACGGAATAATCTACTACGGAACTCCTGCGGACGTGACGATGGCAATTGTGTACGGAGCGCTTCTTTTGACACTTTGGGACGGCAGAGGCGGCAAAGAGAACACGGGAAACGAAGATTTTTACTATATAAAGATTTTTTTGTACGCATCGGTACTTCTTTTGACCAAATCGGTCGGAGCCGAATGGGCGGCATTTGCGTTTATTTTCGGAATTGTTTTTGGACAAAAGAATATGCGAAAGTATATAGTTTCCGCTGCTTCAAGTTTTATGGTCTACGGTTCATGGCTGTGCTTTTGCTTTATCAACAGGAGGGTTGCGAAGCTGACGGGAGCGGGAATACGCTTTGCAACTTCGGGCGACTATGTGGCCCCTGCAAATACTATGGACAAAGCGGGCTTTTTCATGAAGGGCTTTTGGCTTCTTCCCATGCACGGGGACAGCAATCCGACAATAGATGTTTCTGCGGGTGCAATGCTGATCGTAATGATCTTGTTTATTGTATATCTGTGTCATATTAATGTGACGGGCAAAAAAGATACCGTAAAGCTTGCGATATTTGTCGCAGCTACGGCACTTGTGGCTTATGGGATAATTTTCCTTGCACATATTTCGATTTTCCAGACGGAAGATCAGTACCTTGATGCTTATGCGATGTCACTTTCAATCGCACGGTACGGTTGCCCGTTTATGCTTGGCGGGGTATATCTTTTGGCCGGGGTATTGTATAATGAGTCGGGTGTATTAAAAAATACAAAGGCGCTTGCGGCGGCTTTTCTTGTATTTGTCTTTTTGACTGCGGATTATAAAGGTTTTCTTTTTTATATAAACGGATACAGAGATGTTGCGGAGAAAAACAGGGCTTACATAGAGGATATGATCGGTGAAAACGGGAAAAAGCTTGTGGATACCGTATCGTCTGTGGATGAGCTACCGGGGAAAAGAGTTCTTGTCATGCGTGACGGGCATTTATCCTACTGGGTTCACAATGCATACATCAACAAGGCGGCTTCACCCGTTGCACTTGTTTATGACGTATTTATGACCGAATCCGATGATCCGTCGTCAATCGTAAGTAAATTGCTTGCAAGCCACGCTTCATATCTGTACATTGAAGATAATGATGAAATCTCGAAAGATCTTTTTTTACCCCTTTTAAAAGAAGGGAGTAAGTTCGAAAGTTGCAGAATATACAAAATAGAAAATAGTGGGAGGGGAGTAACTCTTGAGTAAAGGTGCTGTTCCTATAGTCATTCCGGCGTATGAACCGGGGGAAGAACTTATCAGATTGGTAAAAGAGCTTGTTGAAACAACACCGGAACCGGTCATCGTGGTTGATGACGGCTCGGATCCGGCAAAGTACGGACACACTTTTGAAGAGGTCAGGAAGCTTGGCGCCGTGACCTTGAGAAATGCTGTAAATATGGGAAAAGGCAGGGCACTTAAAGAGGCTTTTAATCACTGTATCAATGAATATGAGGATCTTGTGGGGGTTGTTACCGCGGATTCGGACGGACAACACTCGGTAAAAGATATCTGCAAGTGCGGTGAAGTTCTTGCAGCTAACATTAAGTCGCTCATTCTCGGTGTCAGAGACTTTGGAAAGCCCGGAATCCCTGCAAGAAGCGTGTTTGGAAACAAGACAACAAGTCGTGTTATGAATCTTCTTCTGGGACTTAAGATAAGCGATACACAGACAGGACTTCGCGGAATCGGTGCGGACTTTATGAAATATCTTTTGACCGAAAAAGGGGAGCGTTTTGAGTTTGAGACAAATATGCTCATCGCCACGAAGGAAAAGGACATCAAAATAATAGAAGTTCCGGTTGATACCATATATCTTGAGGAAAATAAGTCGAGCCACTTTAATCCTTTATTGGATTCGCTCAGGATTTATGCGGTTTTCTTTAAATTTTTGCTTTCGTCTGTTTCATCGAGCCTTCTTGATATGGTGCTTTTCGGATTCTTTTGTGCCATATTTGCAAACGCACCTGTAAAGATGGGATATATCATGTTTTCTACCATATTGGCGAGAGTTATATCCGCAACATATAATTTCTTTATTAATTATGAAATTGTTTTTTCGGGTGGAAAAGAAAGATCGAAAGCGGCGCTTTCTTATTTTGCGCTGGCGGTGGCCATCATGCTGCTCAGTGGATTTTTTGTAACGGCCGGACACGGCATTTTGCCGATGGTCCCGGAAGTGTGCATAAAAATAGCTGTTGACGGAATGCTTTTCCTTCTCAGTTTTTATGTGCAGAGGGAGTTTGTCTATAGATAAAAAAATTCGTTGACGTAGATATGTCTGTATGATATATTGAGTTAGCGACAAAAGATTTATGTCTTTTTTTTATGCTTAAAAATAAGTTGTTTAAGTATTGATGTTACAACGACTATTACGCCCGGAGGTGAGATAATGCGTACAAGAATTACATTGGCTTGCACAGAGTGCAAAAATCGTAACTATGACACAACAAAGGATAAGAAGACACATCCTGATCGTGTTGAGATGAAGAAATATTGCCCTTTCTGCAAAGCTCATACTTTACATAAAGAGACAAAGTAATTTTCAGCCTTGTATAGGAGGTAGACTGCGGGTATGGAAGAGACCAAGGTAGTAGAGAACAAGTCCAAAACTTCAAAAAATAAATCCGGTAAGTCATTCTTTGGCAAGATCAGAGACTTTTTTGAAGGCGTAAAGGCGGAAATTGGCAAGATTATCTGGCTTACAAAAGATGATGTTGTTAAGCAGACAACCGCAGTTGTGGTTGCTTCTATTGTTTGCTGTATCTTGATAGCTGTATTGGACTATGCGTTTGAAGAAGGCATTAACCTTTTAATGTCTGTTTCTAAATAATAAGGAGATAATATGTCAGAAGAGATGGAAAAGTCTTTTGAATCTGATGAGGTATTATCAGATTCAACCGCTTCCGCAGATAATGAGGCAGCGGCTGAAACACAGAGTACTGATACAAACGAAAACGCTCATTGGTATGTAGTGCACACATATTCCGGATACGAGAAGAAGGTTAAGGATAATCTTGAGAGTGCCATCATCAACAGACATCTTGAGAATCAGATCTTTGAAGTAAGGATTCCTCTTCAGGATGTGGTTGAGGTTAAGAATGGTGTTCGCAAGAACGTTCAGAGAAAGATGTTCCCCGGCTATGTCCTCGTGAACATGGATATGAACGATGAGACCTGGTATGTAGTGCGTAATACACGTGGTGTTACCGGTTTTGTGGGTCCCGGAAGTAAGCCGGTTCCTCTTACAGATGCTGAGATCAAGCCTCTCGGAATTAAGACAGATACAGTTTCTGTTGATTTCGGTGTTGGTGATGAGATCGCAGTTGTAGCCGGAGTTTGGAAGGATACGGCGGGTGTTGTTCAGAGAATGGATTTTGGTAAGCAGACAGCTACCATTAACGTAGATCTCTTTGGACGTGAGACACCTGTAGAGATCAGCTTTGCTGAAGTAAGAAGAATTGACAGCTGATCTGTGTAGCAGATCAATAGTTTATTTTTGATATTTGAGCGCGTGAGCGTTTGGATATATAGCCCTTTTAGGGCGTGTCACTGGAGTGGGAGCATCGTTTCCAGGAGATGATGCGCCGACCACATATTTTCAGGAGGTGCCAAAATGGCAAAGAAAGTCGAAGGATACATTAAGTTACAGATCCAGGCTGGTAAAGCAACACCAGCACCACCGGTTGGACCCGCACTTGGTCAGCACGGTGTAAACATCGGTGAATTTACAAAGCAGTTCAACGCACGTACAGCAGACAAGGGTGACGTTATCATCCCTGTAGTTATCACTGTATATGCAGACAGAAGTTTCACATTCATCACAAAGACTCCACCTGCAGCAGTTCTTCTTAAGAAAGCTGCTAAGATCCAGAAGGGTTCAGGAGTTCCTAACAAGACTAAGGTTGCAACAATTTCTAAGGAAGAAGTTAGAAAGATTGCAGAGACAAAGATGCCTGACCTTAATGCTGTTGATATCGATGCTGCTATGAGCATGATCGCCGGAACAGCACGTAGTATGGGAATCGTAGTAGAAGACTGATGGAGGATGAGAGATGAAACACGGAAAGAAATACTTAGAAGCTGCTAAGCTTATTGATAAGACACAG
>JAEEGH010003412.1_pt1 | contig 41788 bp, 35 predicted proteins | sample 9134181 | NCBI WGS metagenome assembly JAEEGH01 (sample SAMN16246544, study PRJNA631951) | gut metagenome | biome: gut microbiome; feature: rumen; material: DP-attached | host: Bos | place: Iran: Karaj | collected 2018-10 | reverse complement strand
TCGGTGAGCATCCAGGCTGAGCAGGGTGCGGAGATTCGCTACACCACCGACGGCAGCACGCCTACGGCTGAGAGCACGCTCTACAGCGAGCCCTTCACCCTGAGCGACACGGCAACCGTGAAGGCTATCGCCATCAAGGACGGTGTGTCGAGTCAGGTGAGCGCCAAGAGCTTCACCAAGGGTAGCGGCGGAGGCGGCAGCAACGGCGGAGGTAACGACGTGAACTAAACGTCGACGGGCCATCCGGAAAAAACGACGAGGGGACTGACAGACTACGTGTGCTGTCGGTCCTCTTTTCAAATTCTTGCCTAAGTGCAAGTCAAAGTTAAAACTTGTAGATTTTTCCGAGGAATTGCGTTGAATATGCGGAATGTTTCGTAACTTTGCAACGTATTATAGACATTTCAACGATAGAACTATGACCATAAAGGATTTATTCGCGCTGACGGCCTGGGGACAGGGCGGCGCAGTGAGACGGGCGATGATGACGCTCCTGGTGATACTGCTGACAACGGCCACGACAGCGTGGGCCGATACGGTGACGCTGACGGCGGAATCGGGCGAGGTGACGCTGCAGGACGGCGACGTGCTGACGGGCACGGGCGGCGTGGGTACCCACATCAAGATTGCCGCCAGGGCGACGGTAACGCTCAGCGGTGTGGACATCTACACCGTTGTTAGATATGATGAAACAAGATACCTGTGGCCGGCCATAAACTGTCAGGGCGATGCCGTCATCATCCTTGCCGACGGGACGAACAATCGCGTGAAAAGCAACAGTCCTTGGCATCCCGGCATCTACATCGCCCAGGGCCATACGCTCACCATCCGCGGCAAAGGCTCGCTCAAAGCCAGCAATAGCGGTGCAGGGGCAGGCATCGGTGCCGGCAACAAGATGCCTTGCGGCAATATCCGCATCGAGGACGGCAACATCACAGCTGAGGGCGATGGAGAAGTTATAATTGAAGATAACATATTTCACATCAGTGCTGATGCAGCAGGGATTGGCGGCTGTGGTGGCGGGGATTGCGGCGACATCACCATTACGGGCGGCACCGTCACCGCTTATGGCGCTGACGGTGCCGCAGCCATTGGCGGTGGCTGTGATAGTAAATGCGGAAATATAACGATCCCTTCCGGCGTGACCTACGTCAGGGCTCATCATTTGGGTAACTCTCCTTACGCCATCGGTCCGGGCAAGAATGGCACCTGCGGCACCGTGACCATAGGCGGCGAGACAGGCTACATCACAGAAGATCCATACGTCTATGCTCCCACCGACGTTCCCTACACCGTGACCTTCAACGCCAACGACGGCACAGACGCGACAACCACCCAAGGCTTCTACTCGAACACGCCGCAGGCGCTGACTGCCAATCCGTTCACCCGCACGGACAATTATGTCTTTTTGGGCTGGAACACCAAGCCCGACGGCAGTGGCGGCGAATATGCCGACGGAGCGGTCGTGAACAACCTCGGCAACGCGACGCTCTATGCGCAGTGGCACGCCCCGTTCTATGTTAAGTTTGACGCTAACGGTGGTACGGGCACGATGGCTGACCAAACCTTCGTCTGGAACACGCCGCAGGCGCTGACAGCCAACACATTCACCCGCACGGGCTATGATTTTAAAGGCTGGAACACCAAGGCTGACGGTAGCGGCACCAATTACACGGACGGTCAGACTATTACCAACCTTGAGGATATGACGCTCTATGCGCAGTGGCTGATTCACACCTACACCATCACCTACAACCTCAACGGCGGCACGAATGCGAGCAGCAATCCCGCAACCTATACCATCATGAGCGATGCTATTACGCTGGCAGAGCCTACACGTTGGGGCTATATCTTCGATGGCTGGACCTACGACGAGCAGGACGAGCCGACCAAGGCCGTCACAATTGTCCATGGTTCATTGGGTGACAAGATTTTTACGGCTCATTGGACTCCGACGACCGTGGAACTGACACCCGATGTTGGCTATTACAAGCTGGTTAATGGTCATACACTCACCGGCACGGGCGGAGCCAACACCCACATAACCATTGCTGACGGTGCGACGGTGACGCTCAGAGGCGTGACCATCACCGACATAGCCAGAGACAACAATCACTTATGGGCTGGCATCAGTTGCGAGGGAAACGCCACCATCATCTTAGCCGAAGGCACAACCAACACCGTGAAGGGTGGCTACGGGAGTTTCCCCGGCGTCACCGTTCCATCAGGTAAGACGCTCACTATCCGAGGCAGCGGCACGCTCATTGCCGGTAGCAAGGTTAATGATGCGGGCATTGGCTCAGGCTATAGGAATTGCGGCAATATCGTCATCGAAGGCGGCACCATCATTGCTACGGGCGGCGAGGGCGCTGCGGGCATTGGTAGCGGCAAGAATGCGTCTTGCGGCAACATCACCATCACTGACGGCGTAACCAGCGTCACAGCCACGGCGGGCACAGGGGCTCCCTATAGCATCGGCTCAGGCAGCAACAGCTCTGTCGGCACCGTAACCATTGGTGGCGTGGTGACAGGCAGCATCCCGCAGAGTCCCTTCACCTACAATCCCTCAGACACGACACCCTACACCGTGACATTCGACGCCAACGGCGGCGAAGGTTCGATGGATGCCCAGGAATTTGTCTCTAACACGCCACAAGCCCTGACCGCTAACTCATTCACCTGCACGAACTACGAGTTTGACGGATGGAACACCGCTGCTAACGGTAGCGGCTATGCCTACCGCGAGGGACAAACCATCGTCAACCTGGGCAACGTAACGCTCTATGCGCAGTGGAAACCCACTCTTATCACCAAGACCCTCAACAGCAACACTGGCTATGTCGAATTAGGGGACGGCGATGTGGTCTCCGGCACGGGAGGAAGGAATACCCACGTCACCATTGCCGACGGTGCTACCGTGACGCTCTATAACGTCAAAATCACCAACATTTCTGGTTCTGAATGGGCCGGCATCACCTGTAAGGGCAACGCCAACATCATCGTCAAGGGGTCGAATGCCGTAGAGGGCGCAAATTATTCTGCGGGCATCTTCGTCCCCTCAGGCAAAACGCTCACCATCATGGGCGACGGCTCACTCACGGCCACGGGTAAAACAAATAGTGCAGGCATCGGTGGCACCTATGACTATAAAAAAACTATAGGCATCAACTGCGGCAACATCGTCATCGATGGCGGTTCTATCATAGCTATCGGTGGCTATTATGCTGCTGGCATCGGCGGCGGTAATGATGGTTCCTGCGGAGACATCACCATCACGGGGGGCGTAACCCGCGTCAGCGCTACGATTCTGGACTTTGGTAATCCATCTTTCATCGGCAAAGGCGATGGCGGTTCTGTCGGCACCATCACCATCGCCCCGGAACTGATTGATGTGACCTCGGGCTACACCCGCACACTTACCGCTCCCGCCACGGCTCCGACCATCACGACGCAGCCTGTAGACTTAGAGCTGACGGTGGGCTATGACAACGGCCATGGGCTGGGTATCGAAGCCACGGCAGCAGCCGGGCATACACTTTCCTATCAGTGGTACACCAACACGACCAACTCGACGGAGAACGGTACGCCTATTGATGGAGCCACTGATGCCATCTATATCATCCAGACGGGCAAGGCCATTGGTACTACGGAATATTACTATTGCGTGGTGACGGCCACGAGAAGCAGCGACGGCTTTACGGCCACGGCCACCTCCGACGTCGCGACGGTGACGGTCATCTGTCCAGAATGGGCCGGCAGCGGTACCGAGGGTAATCCCTACGTCATCACCATCGCCGAGCAGCTCGACCTGCTGGCCGAGCGCGTGAACGGCAGCGAGGGCAGCTACGCCTCGGCGTGGTATGAATTAGGCGAAGACATCAGCTTTGACCACGGCACGGCCTACAACGAGCAAAACTTCGACGGCATCGGACTATATGACGATGAGGCCAAGGTCTACCGATCCTTCAACGGTCACTTCGACGGCCGGGGGTATACCATCAGCGGTATCCGCCTCTATAAGGGAGACGAGGAAGAGGAAGATGAGGACGGAAACACCATCTACGTGAATAGCTATAAGGGGCTCTTCGGCTGGATAGGCAGCGGTGCCGAAGTGAAGAACGTGACGCTGCGCGACGCCCGCATCACAGGCCATACCGCCGTCGGCGGCATCGCGGGTCTGAACAGTGGAACGGTCAGCGACTGCTACGTGGGCAGCGACGTCATCATCCACGCCTTAGCCGAGGACGCCAGCGACCACGGCGGAATAGCAGGCTACAACATGGGCACCGTCACAGGCTGCGTGAGCGCCGCCACGGTGAGCATCGACGACGGCAGCACCTTCAACTATACCAACGGCCCCGCCGGATGCCAGTACTACGGCGGCATCGTGGGCTATAACGACAACGACGGTACGCTGAGCTGCAACCTCGCCCTTGGTGTCACCGTCTCGGCCACAAACAACGACAACTACGGAGCCGTCTCGGGCAGCAACGGCGGCACGCTCGAGCAGAACTACTACAGCGGCTGCAACGTGGACGATGACAATGCCGTGCCTGCCCTGCGCGACGCTGCTGACAACAGCGACGCCATCGACCTCCTGGCCGCCATACCCGCCACCCTCGACCTTGGCTGGGGCGCAGGCAAATACCCCGTGCAGCTCGCCGGGCGCACGCTCTACAAGGACGGCAAGTGGAACACGCTGTGCCTGCCGTTCTCCATCGAGCTTGATGGTTCACTCCTCGACGGTAACAACGTGGATGTGCGGACGCTCATCAGCTCCGAGTTCGAGGACGAAACGCTGACGCTGACGTTCTCCGAGAAGGGAGCCGTGACGACGATAGAGGCGGGCAAGCCCTACATCATCAAGTGGACCAAGCCCAGTGGCTACGACGGCCACGAGGCGGATTACGACCTCGCCAGCCCCACCTTCACCGGCGTCACCGTCAGCAACGCCACGGCCCCGGTAGAGTCGCAGTACGTGGACTTCATCGGCACCACCTCGCCCGTGACCCTCGCCGCCAATGACAACACCGTGCTCTACCTGGGCAACGGGAACAAGCTCTACTGGCCGAGCGACGACCGGACCATCGGTGCCTTCCGCGCCTACTTCAAGCTGAAGAACGGCCTCGAAGCCGACAACGACCCCGACTCCGACAACGGCCAGGGCAGCAACACCGGCGTCCGTGCCTTCTCCCTCAACTTTGGCGACGACGATGCCACGGGGATTATCTCGACCACGAATTTCACGAATTACACGAATTCGGCTGGCGCCGGATGGTACGACCTCAGCGGGCGCAAGCTCTCGGACAAGCCGACACAGAAGGGGGTTTATATTTATAACGGTAAGAAGAGGGTCATCAAATAGCCAAACGGTATTGTGTAACAGGGGGACGGTTCTTTTGTGATATCTGCAATGTCACAAAAGAACCGTCCCCCTGTTACACCTGTTACATTAGATTTCGCCGCGGAGGCTCTGGCCCATGAGGCGGCGGACGTTGTCGGGGGAGTCGGGATAGTGCGACTGGAGGAACATGAGCTTGGTGACGGCGCTCTCGACAGTCATGTCGCGGCCGCTGATGACGCCCGCCTCCTGCAGATGGTAGCCGCAGTCGTAACGGCTCATCTCGACGGCGCCCTGCAGGCACTGGCTGACGTTGACGATCACCTTGCCGTTCTTCGTGCCCTCGCGGAGGGCGTTGAGCAGCCAGGGGCTCTGGGGGGCGTTGCCTGAGCCGAAGGTGCGCATGACGATAGCCTTCAGGTTCGGCGTGTGGATGATATGCCGGATGAGGTCTTCGCGGATGCCGGGGAAGAGGGAGAAGATGATGACGTTGTTGTCCAACCGGAAGTGGGGCGTTATCGGCTGTGAAAAGTCGGGCTGGAGGATGCGCTCGCGGTGGTAGGTGATGTTCACGCCGGCATCGACGAGGTGGGGGTAGTTGAACGACTCGAAGGCGTTGAACTCCTCGGCACTCTGCTTCGTGGTGCGGTTGCCGCGCAGCAGGTGGCCGCCGAAGTAGATGCCCACCTCGGGCACGAGTGCGCGGCCCCCGGCGTCCTTCGCGGCGGCGATCTCGACGGCGGTGATGAGATTCTCCTTGCCGTCGGTGCGGAGCTGTCCTATCGGCAGCTGCGAGCCGGTGAAGATGACGGGCTTGGTGAGGTTCTCCAGCATGTAGGAGAGGGCAGAGGCGGTGTAGGCCATCGTGTCGGTGCCGTGGAGCACGACAAAGCCGTCGTACTGGTCGTAGCGGTCGGCGATGCAGTGGGAGATGTCAGTCCAGCGGGCGGGCGTCATGTCGCTCGAGTCGATGGGCGGCGTGAACTGGAACGACTCGATCTCGGTGTCGAACTGCTTGAGCTCGGGCACATTCACCAGCAGGTGCTCGAAGTCGAAGGGCTCCAGGGCGCCGGTCTGCGGGTTGCGGTTCATGCCGATGGTGCCGCCGGTGTAGATGAGTAATACTCTGCTGCTCATAGGTGAAAGCAAACGTTTACGTGGTTATTTTGTGCAAAGATAGTGCATTTTTGCGAAATAATGAGTAACTTTGCGGAAAATTTGAATTTAAAACGTATAAACATCACAATTATGAAGCAGTTTAATGACGATAACTTCGTGCTGGAGACCAAGACGGCCCAGGACCTGTATCACAACCATGCGGCAAAGATGCCTATCATCGACTATCACTGTCACCTCATCCCCGAGATGGTGGCCAACGACCACCGTTTCAAGTCAATCACCGAATTGTGGCTGGGCGGCGACCACTACAAGTGGCGCGCCATGCGTACGAACGGCGTCGACGAGAAGTACTGCACGGGCAAGGACACGACCGACTGGGAGAAGTTTGAGAAGTGGGCCGAGACGGTGCCCTACACCTTCCGCAACCCGCTGTACCACTGGACACACCTGGAGCTGAAGACCGCCTTCGGCATCACGAAGCAGCTGTCGCCGAAGACCGCCCGCGAGATCTTCGACGAGTGTAACGAGAAGCTGAAGCAGCCCGAGTTCAGCGCCCGCGGCCTGATGAAGCACTACAACGTGGAGTGCGTCTGCACCACCGACGATCCCGTGGACGACCTGCACAACCACATCGAGTACGCCAAGCACAAGGCTCAGGACGATCCGATGATGATCCCCGCCTGGCGCCCCGACAAGGCGATGAACATCGAGAAGGCCGAGTTCCCGAAGTATGTGGAGCAGCTGGCTCAGGTGAGCGGCGTGGAGATCAGGAAGTTTGCCGATATGGTCGACGCCCTGCAGAATCGTCACGACTTCTTCGCCATCAATGGCTGTAAGCTCTCTGACCACGGCATCGAGGAGTTCTACGACGAGGATTACACCGACTCGCAGATCGAGACCATCTTCGAGAAGGCGATGCGCGGCCAGCAGCTGTCGAACACGGAGGTGCGCCAGTTCAAGAACTGCTTCCTCACGGTGATGGCCGAGATGGACGCCGACGCCGGCTGGACGCAGCAGTTCCACTACGGTGCCATCCGCGACAACAACACGGCGATGTTCAACCAGCTGGGTCCCGACACGGGCTTCGATTCGATCGGTGAGTTCAACACGGCGAAGGCGATGTCGAAGTTCCTGAACAAACTGAATATGAAGGGCAAGCTCACGCGTACCATATTATATACGTTGAATCCGTGTGCCAACGAGGTGATCGCCACGATGCTGGGTAACTTCCAGGGTGGTGAGCCGGGAAAGATACAGTTCGGTTCTGGCTGGTGGTTCAACGACCAGATGGACGGTATGATCAAGCAGATGAACGCGCTGAGCGTGCTGGGACTGCTGAGCCGCTTCGTGGGTATGCTGACGGACAGCCGTTCGTTCCTGAGCTATCCGAGACACGAGTATTTCCGCCGCATCCTCTGCAACCTGCTCGGCAACGACGTGGAGAAGGGACTGCTGCCAGATGATATGGAGATCCTCGGACGGATGGTCGAGGACATCTCGTACAATAATGCCCGCAGATACTTTAAGTTCTACTAAATAATTTTTAAGCCTACGGATTTTACGGATTTTACGGATTAATTTGTTCCCAGTGAAAAAATCCGTATAATCCGTATAATCCGTAGGAGATTATCAACTATGCATTACAATTCAGGACAAAATCGTGAGGGGGACTACGAGCACTATGTGGTGCAGGAAGAGAAGCCGCTGCTGGAGTGGCTGATCGAGAATGTGCCGCAGTCGAAGTCGAAGATCAAGGCGACGCTGTCGGGACGCGGCATCAAGGTGAACGGGAAGACCGTGAGCCAGTTTGACTTCGCGTTGAAGCCCGGGATGAAGGTGTCGGTGAGTAAGACCAAGCGCAACCAGCAGGGGTTCAAGAGCCGCTGGGTGAAGATCGTGTACGAAGACCGGTGGCTCATCGTCGTGGAGAAGGAGGCGGGCATCCTGTCGATGGCGGGAGGTCACGCGAGCCTGAACGTGAAGGCGGTGCTCGATGACTATTTCAAGAAGTCGCGTCAGAAGTGTACGGCGCACGTCGTGCATCGTCTGGACCGTGATACCAGCGGCCTGATGGTCTATGCCAAGGATATGGAGACGGAGCAGATTCTGGAGCATAACTGGCACGATATCGTGTATGACCGCCGGTATGTGGCCGTCTGCTCGGGTGAGATGATGGATGACGAGGGGACAATTGCGAACTGGCTGAAGGACAACAAGGCCTACGTGACTTATTCGTCGCCTGTCGATAACGGCGGAAAGTATGCGGTGACGCACTTCCACGTGAATGCTCGCACGACAGAGCACTCGCTGGTGGAGTTCAAATTAGAGACGGGCCGCAAGAACCAGATCCGCGTGCACGCGGCAGATATGGGGCATCCGGTCTGCGGCGACACGAAGTACGGCAACGGCGACGACCCGTTAGGCAGGCTCTGTCTGCACGCGTGGCTGCTGTGCTTCCACCATCCGGTGACGGGTGAGCCGATGGAGTTTGAGACACCCATTCCAACTAACTTTAGAAAACTGTTCAAATAATGGAGAATTTAGGAGTTTATGCTGCGATGCTCGCAGCGATCATCATCGCCTTCTTGATCATCAAGCGGGTGATGTCGTGTATGGTGCGGACGGTCGTGACACTCGTCCTCATCGCCGTCCTCGCGTACATATATTATATGTACCTCAGGTAATTTCTTTGTAGATCCTGTCAAACGCTTTGCGTAATTCGGCGGGCTGGGCGATGAGGTTACGGAGGTCGTTTAGGCGCTTGGCGTTCGGGGAGTTGGGAATCCAGAGTTTGATGTAGCCGTCTTTCGAGTATTTATTGTCCATATGTTCCTTGAAGCGGCGGTACTGCCCCTCGTAGTCGAGCTGCGGGTAGTTGGCGAGGCCGAACTGTATGGTGCGGCGGATGACGATGTCGGTGTCCAGGTCGCGGTCGGCTTCGGCGACGATCTTCCCGTAGATGCTGCGGGGCGAGCGTGAGGCGGAGGCACGGTGGTCTTCGACGGCCTCTCGCATCACCTTCAGCTGCTCGGGCGAGAACCACTTGCGCAGGCGGGCGTCGGTGGCGAGGATTTTTCCGCCCGTCAGGTGATGGACGGCGCGTGGCCCGGACATCCCGAGGTCGTGATAGGCGGCGATGGTATAGACCATATTGATGTCGGCACCGGTGATCTTCACCAATTCCAGCGAATGACGGATGACACGGGTGACGTGCTCCATATTGTGGGCAGCGTCGAAGGCAGCGTATTGAGGCAAAATCTTCGTCTCAATGAACTCTACTAAATCCAGACTTGGGGCGTTTTGAATCATAAATGTTGGTTTTCTGCTTGCAAAAATACAAAATATTTCACAAATAACCATCAACTATTCAAAAATCTTTTGTACTTTTGCACATAAATTAAAGAAAAGAACGATGGAAGAAGCAATAATCAAGACCAATTCGCTGAAGGCGTGGCTGTTGGCAGCCCGTCCGAAGACGCTGTCGGGGGCGGCCGTTCCCGTGATGATCGGTGCCGCGCTGGCCTGGCAGGATGCCAAACTGTATGACGGTGATGTGTTCTCGTGGACGGCGGCACTGCTGTGTTTGCTCTTCTCCTTCGCGATGCAGATCGACGCGAACCTCATCAACGACTTCTTCGACTTCGTGAACGGCTCTGACGATGCAGAGACACGCCTGGGGCCGCGCAGGGCCTGTGCCCAGGGATGGGTGACGCTCGACGCGATGAAGAAGGCGATTGCGCTGACAACGTGTCTGGCCTGTGTCATCGGACTGCCGTTGGCATGGTACGGCGGGCTGGAGATGATCCTGATCGGTGCCATGTGCGTGGTGTTCGCCTTTCTTTATACGACGTTCTTCTCGTATGAGGGGTTGGGCGACGTTCTGGTGCTGGTGTTCTTCGGACTGGTGCCGGTGGGCTGTACGTACTATGTGCAGATACACGACATGACGTGGGAGGTGTTCCTGGCGTCGGTGGCCTGCGGACTGGTGATCGATGCGCTGCTCATCGTGAATAACTTCCGCGACAGGGACAACGACCGTCTGTCAGGCAAGAAGACGCTCATCGTGCGGATGGGGCCGGAGGCCGGTCTGCAGCTGTATCTGGGTGTCGGCATCGGGGCGATGATCCTTGGCGGCACGTTCTGGATGAACGGTCATCTGCTGGCAACGGTGTTTCCGCTGCTGTATTTTGTGCTGCACGTGTTCACGTACCTGCGCATCAAGAAGATCTATCAGGGAAAGGCGCTGAATCTCTGTTTAGGGGAAACGGCGAGGAATATTTTTATCTATGGCCTCTGTGTTACCATTGGCCTCCTTCTCTACTAAAGTACTTTTTGGAAGTTAAAGAAGTTAGAGCCTCTAACTCCCTTAATTGAAGAACACCCACGACACACCGAAGTGAATCACTGAGCCGTTGGTGGGGTAGTGGGGGGCGAGGAACCGCATCCTGCTGCCAGAGTCGGCATTGACGTGGCTCATCATCACGAAGAAGCGCACTTTCTTCAACACCATATTCGCATAGACATCAATCCAGGGATAGCCGCCGAGTTCGACACGGCTGGCATCGGTCTTCTGGATGGCGAACGTGTTGATCATCGGGCAGTAGTCCGGCGCATAGTACTTGCTGAACCAGATGGCATCGGCACCGAGTTCGACACCGAGCACTTTCGCAATCTTGAACTTCAGGTAGAGGTTCGTGAAGATATTCAGCGTGGGCAGCGGCAGCTCCTCCTTGTTGCTGGAGCTCTGATAGGTGATGATGTTCTCCCAGTTGAGGGGGCCGAGACGGAAGTTCTGGTGGAGCTGCGCCATCAGGATATTGATGTTACCCGATGCCTGACAGACGTTGGTGGTGAGGTTCAGGCGTTGTTCCCCATTGACGTCGTAGTTCATGCCGAAGTAAGTGTAGTTCTGTATCTCCTCGATGCCTACGCGCAGGGTGGTATTGGTTTTCTCGTAGGAGAATACTCCCTCGATGCGGGTCCGCGTCTCGGCAGAGAGGTCGGTGTTGTCCCACCACACGTGCTTGCCGTGGTAATGGCGCATGAAGAAAGTGGGCTTGTCACGGTGGAAGTAGGCATTGGCCGCCAGTCGCACGGTGTCGCCGAAGAGGGGGAAGTTGAGGTCGGTGCTGAAGTCGAGGTGCAGCTGTCCCGCGTTCTCACCGGCGATCCACGTCTCGGCACCGGCATTGAAGTGGAGTGTGCGGCCCTGCGTCTTGGAGAGCCTGGCGCCGATGGAGATGTCGTTCTCCTTCCAGCTGCTGCGGGTGTAGAGGCTCCCGACGGTGTCTGGCAGCTCGAAGCTGCGGTGTTCGTGGGCGATGTAGACTTTGAGTCCCGCCTTGACGTATTTGTTGAATCCTTCGAGCAGTCCGATGCCGAAGACATTCTTCAGCATCATGTGGTTCGACTCGTCGTTGATGGAGTCATTGCTCAGCCGGTCGAGATCGAGATAGCGGTTCTTGTAGTAGTCCTCGGGTGTGAAATACGAGAGGTAGATATGCCGGTAGTTGTTCCATTCGAGGGTGTGGAAGAAACTGGTGACGGGCACGAACTCGTCTTTCATCGTGGCATTGATGGAGTCTTGGATGGCCTGGGCCCGCGTCAGGCTGTCGAGCGTGGCTTGGTCTTCGATCTTGATGCGGGTGGTGTCGACGGCCTGTGCGGCTATGGAGTCGAGCTTGGCCTTCGGCTCAGCGCCAACGATACGGGCATCGTCAGGACGTCCGCTGGGTCGCGCCGAGGGCTTCGGGGCAGGCTCTTCACCGTTCTCTATCGCCTTCTTGGCGTCACGGTCCTCCTTCTCTTTCATGGCCGCCTGCGCAAACTGACGGGCCTTGATCTCCTCGTCGGTCATCTTCACCTTGCGGTAGAAGCCGATGTTGTAGCGGTGGGTGAAGAAGAGGTGCTGGTGGTCGTTGCGGTTCCAGGTATCTGAGAGAACGGTGGGAATCTCGTTCTCGCTATACGACTCCGTGTAGAGCTCGGGGTGTACGATGTAGTCGTCGTCGTCGATACCGCCGTTCTCCTCCGCCTTCTGGTGGCTGGTGGTGAAGAAGGCGTGCATGTTGTATTTGTCGCCGGTATAGGAACTGAAGAGCGTGGCATTGAAGTGCGACACGTTCTGGTTCATGAAGTAGCCGCGCGAATAGGCGTATTCGAGGTCGAAGCCGAAGTTGAGCCGCTTGTTGGCATTGACGGCGAACTTCGCGTCGACATGGTCCTCACCGCTCGACTTGTCACCGCAGTTGTCGTAAAGGATGGTGGTGTAGGGCGAGAGGGTGTTCATGAAGAGGAACTTCTCGGGGCGTTTCTCGACGAAGCTGTAGGGCTGTGAGAAGAAATAGGTTTCCGTGGCGGGACGGTTGAAGAAGATGCGGCTCAGGCGGGAGGTGTAGTTGCTGCCGATGTGGCTGTAGTCTCCGTACATGCCCGAGTTGAACGTGGTGTTCATAAAGAGGTGTGGCACGGTGTCGGGCTCGGCAGGCGTCATGTCACCGGTGGTACGGTCGATGGTCCAGGAGTGGAAGCCCTTGGGAATCTCCTTGTTGCGCGTCGTGTCGTTGTTGTGCTTGTTGAAGTTTTCGCTGCGCTGGGATACGTTGCCGTATTCGTCTATCTGGTTATAGGTGTCCTGGGCAAATGTAGAAGTGAAAAAGTGAAAAGGTGAAAGGGTGAAAAGCAGTGCCATCACCCTCAGTCCGATTCTCATATGATGTTTTTGTAACATGTCTCTCACTTTTTCACCGTTTCACCGTTTCAGTGTTTCAGTTGTTTCACTTCGTTATTTGTTGAGCATCCTCAAAGACGACTCGGCAATCTTGAAGCACATCGCAATCAGGATGATGTAGGTGCCTACCATCCGATCCTTCGTCAGATAGTAGATGACACCGATGACGGCCAACAGCATGAAGATGATGTTCAGACAGTTGCGAATCTTGTCCTTGGTCGTCATTTCTCGTTAATCAAACTGTTGAACTTGTTGAATATGAAGTCCTTACGGTCGATGGTCTTGCGACGGAACTTCGCAGAAACGGGATAGAGTTTCGTGTGCTTCTTGTTGACAGCGTACTTGTCGGTGATCCACTCCTCGGCAGTGTAGTGCAGGGGCTTGCGCTCCACGTCGTAGTCGTAGGTGACGTGATCCATGGAGACATCGGCTTTACCGTCGGCGATGGCTATGTGGATCTGGAAGGTCATCTGCGTGCGGTCGAGGGAAAACATTACGTTTTTGAAGACCAGCCACTCGCGGAAGATGGCACCGAGCTCGTGCTTCTCACGATCGTTGATGACCACGGCGCTGGGGCCAATCTGATTGGGCTCGTCCACCATCTTCGTCAGTTGCTTGAGCAGGATGTCGAAAATCTCGTCGGCGGTCTTTCCCTCAGCAGTGAGGGTGGTCTGCCACTTCACCATGCCGTCCACCTCGGGTACGGCGTTGGGTGCCAGGTACTTGGCGTCGGGGTTGTCCTTCGGCTGTTCTTCTACTTCGATGCGCTCCCAGGTGTTGTCCTGAGCGGATGCCAGCAGGGGCATCAGCATCAGCAGGGCTATCAAAATCTTTTTCATCTTTATCCTATTTTTTGTTTATTGGGTGCAAAAGTACAAAGAAAAAATGATTATAAGAAACGAATTACCATAATAATCACTAATTTTTATAATTATTTCAGTTCGAGTTCCTTCTGCAGGCGGATGATTTCGTCGCGGTACTGGGCGGCCTGGAGGAAGTCGAGGCGCTTGGCGGCCTCCTTCATCTGCTGCTGGATTCCGGCGATATACTTCTCCATCTGCGGTCTGGTCATGCGGGCCACGATCGGATCGGCCGCCATCGGCACACCATCGGCTGACAGTCTGAACTCCCGACGCAGTTCCTTCGTGTCTGCACGGTTCTCCTTCTGCAGGGCTGCCTGACTGATGTTTTTGACAATCTGCTTGGGCGTGATGCCGTGTTCCTCGTTGTAGCGGATCTGCTTCTCCCGTCGGCGCAGGGTCTCGTCGATGGTGAGCTGCATCGAGGCGGTGATGGTGTCGGCATACATGATCACCTTGCCGTTCACGTTTCGGGCGGCACGGCCGGCGGTCTGCGTCAGGCTGCGGTGGCTGCGGAGGAAGCCTTCCTTGTCGGCATCGAGGATGGCCACGAGTGACACCTCCGGCAGGTCGAGGCCTTCTCGCAGCAGGTTGACGCCCACGAGGACATCGTAGTTGCCCAGGCGCAGGTCGTTGAGGATCTGCACGCGTTCGAGTGTCTTCACCTCGCTGTGGATATAGTTCGTCTGCACGCCGTGCTTCAGCAGGTAGTCGGCCATCTCCTCGGCCATCCGTTTGGTCAGTGTGGTCACGAGCACACGCTCGCCACGCTCCTTGCGGATCTGTATCTCGTTCAGCAGGTCGTCGATCTGGTTCTCGCTGGGACGGACCTCTATCTCTGGATCCAAGAGTCCTGTGGGACGGATGACCTGTTCCACCACGATGCCCTCGGCCTCCTGCAGCTCGAAGTCGGCAGGGGTGGCGCTGACGTAGATCACCTGATTGACCTCCTGCTGGAATTCCTCGAAGCGGAGGGGACGGTTGTCGAAGGCGGCGGGCAGGCGGAAGCCGTATTCCACAAGGTTCTGCTTGCGGCTGCGGTCGCCGCCGTACATACCGTTGATCTGCGGCACGGAGACGTGACTCTCGTCGATGAAGAGGAGATAGTCGTCAGGGAAGAAGTCGAGCAGGCAGTAGGGGCGTTCGCCAGCCTTCCGGCCGTCGAAGTAGCGACTGTAGTTCTCGATGCCCGAGCAGTGGCCCAGCTCCTTGATCATCTCCATATCGTACTCCACGCGCTCCTTGATCCGCTGGGCCTTGATGCCGTCGCCCAGTTCCTCGAAGTAGGCGATCTGCTTCACCAGGTCGTCCTGGATGTCGTGGATGGCGATGTTCGTCTGCTCCTCAGAGGTCATAAAGAGGTTGGCGGGGTAGAGGCGGTAGTCCTGGAACTTCGCGATGCGGTCGTAGGTCACGCCGTCCAGCTCTTCGATGGCATCGATCTCGTCGTCCCAGAACGTGACGCGCAGCACCACCTCGGAATAGGCCATTGCGATGTCTACCGTATCGCCCTTCACGCGGAAGTTGCCACGCTGCAGGTCGAGGTCGTTACGGACATATAAAGACTGTACTAATTTCCTTAACAGGGTGTTGCGGCTCAACTTCTGACCGACCTGCAGGTCAATCACGTTCTCCTGTAAAGCCACCGGACTGCCCATGCCGTAGATGCATGAAACCGATGATACAACGATCACGTCGTTACGGCCTGATAATAAGTTAGATACGGCCGATAGTCTCAGACGGTCTATCTCGTCGTTGATGGACAGGTCCTTCTCAATATAGGTGTCGGTTGTCGGCAGATAGGCCTCTGGCTGGTAGTAGTCATAATAGCTGACATAATACTCGACGGCGTTCTCGGGAAAGAACTCCTTCATCTCCATATACAACTGGTGTGCCAGTGTTTTGTTGTGGCTCAGGATGAGGGTAGGGCGGTTCCAGTTGGCGATGACGTTCGCCATCGTGAAGGTCTTGCCCGACCCCGTCACGCCGAGCAGCACCTGGGCCTTGTCGCCCCTCTCCAAACCCTCCGTCAACTGTCGGATGGCCTCGGGCTGATCACCCGTCGGCTGGTAGTTGGAAATCAAATGATATTTACTCATAGCGTGCAAAGATACACAAATAATTCATAATTCGCCTGCTGTAATACATAATTTTTATAAAAATCTTTGTTATTTGGCTGAAAAGTCGTAACTTTGCACCCCGAAATGAAGAAAGCAGTCATTATAGCATCCGTCTCTGTCCTGCTGATGTGCAGTTGCACATCGGAGTTCAACGCTGTGTATAAGTACGGCGACAACGAGGCGAGGTATGAATACGCCAAGGAGGCTTTTGCCCGTGGCAAATTCTCGCAGGCATCGCAGTTGTTGGAGGATCTGGTGACGATGAAGAAGGGTAGTGACGAGGCTCAGGAGTGTCTGTATATGCTGGCTATGTCCCAGTATTGCAACCAGGACTACGAGGCAGCCTCGGAAACGTTCAAGAAATATACGACGAGCTATCCGCGTGGCCATTACGTGGAGCCTGCCTATTTCTATGTCGGACAGTCGCTCTATGAGAGTTCTCCCGAACCGCGTCTGGACCAGTCGCCCACCAACGGTGCCATCACCGCCTATCAGCAGTTTATGGACCTCTATCCTGACTCCCGCATGCGTCCGCAGGCTCAGGAGAGGCTGTATGAGTTGACCGACAAACTGATCCAGAAGGAGTATCTGTCGGCACAGCTGTACTATAACCTTGGCGGCTATTTCGGCAATATCAACTCCAACGACGAGAGCAACTATACCGCCAGCATCATCACGGCGCAGAACACGTTGAAGAATTATCCCTATTGCAGTCTGCGTGAGGACTTTATGCTGCTGATCATGAAGAGCAAGTTCCAGTTGGCTGAGAACAGTTCGGATGAGAAGCGCCTCGACCGTTACCGTGATGCTGAGGATGAGTGCTATGGCTTCATCAACGAGTTCCCCGATTCGAAGAATGTCGCCCTGGCCGAGAAGTATATCGTCAAGTGCAAGAAAGTGACGAAGGATTAAGTATTCAAGGAGTAAAGGAGTAAGGAGAAAAGGAGTAAAGTAATTAAAGAATAAGAATATGGATTACAAGAAATCAAAAGCCCCCGTAAACACAGTGTCGCGTAACATCATGGACCTCTGCCGTGATACCGGTAACATCTATGAGAGTGTGGCCATCATCGCCAAGCGCGCCAATCAGATCAGTATGCAGATCAAGGAAGACCTGAGCAAGAAACTCGCTGAGTTCGCTTCATATAATGACTCCCTGGAGGAAGTGTTTGAGAACCGTGAGCAGATTGAGATCTCCCGCTATTATGAGAAGCTCCCGAAGCCCACACTGCTGGCTACACAGGAGTTCATAGAGGACAGGGTCTACTGGCGTGATCCCGCTCGTGAGAATCAGGAGAATTAAGAAAATTATAAAATTAAAAGATTAAAAAATTAAAGGACTGTGTGGCAGCGTAAACAGACCATTTTTCTGGCGGTGGCGGTTATATTGACCGTCATTTGCCTTTGTACGCAGATAGGTTCCTACAATGCGGCTGGACTGGATGTGTCGCGGGTGTATAACCTGTGGTTCACCGATCCGTTGGGACATCGGCATTTCGATGTGTGGCCGCTGTTTGCCGTCTTGTTGCCTACGGCCGCTCTTGGTACGTATACCATCTTCATTTTCCGCAACAGGAAGATACAGGCGCTCTTCTGTGCGCTCAATGCTTTGTTGATCGTAGGATGGTATATCTGTTTCTTCGTGGTGGCGCAGACTGTTGATAATAAGTCGTGGGGGACGGTGGACTTCGTTCCGAAGTGGCCCGCCGTATTGCCTGCCATCGCGCTGATTTTCTATCTGATGGCAAGACACGCTATCCTCGCCGACGAGAAGCTCGTCAAGTCGATGGATCGCATCAGGTAGGTAATTATTTCTCCCCCTGAGTAGGGGGAGTCAGAAGGGGTCTGAGCGAAGGCTGATTCTGAGGCTGATCAGACCACCCCGCCCTGACGGGCACCCCTCCTACTCAGGAGGGGAAAGAGAAGACCAGACAAGCCCAGTCGTGGTCTTCTTTTTGTTGTTGGAGGGTGAGTCCGAGGGAGGCAGCCTTCTCGATGAGCATTGGGCAGTCGGCGGTGTAGAAACCGCTGAGGATGAGTGTGGCGCCTGGTGCCATCTTTTGTTTGAAGGCAGGCATATCGGCCAGGAGGATGTTACGGTTGATATTCGCCAGCACCAGATCGAAGGTGCCTTCCACCTTATTTAATATAGTGGCATCACCGAGAAGGGATGTGAAACGGTCGTCGACGCGGTTGATGACGGCATTATGACGGGCATTGTCCACCGACCATTCGTCGATGTCGTAGCCGATGGCCTCCTTGGCACCGAGTTTCAGGGCACAGATGGAGAGGATGCCGGTGCCCGTGCCGCAGTCCAAGACTCTTAGAGGTAAGAGGTGGGAGGTAAGAGGTGAGAGATTACTGAAGAGATCGAATAGGGTGGCGCAGATCATGCGGGTAGTCTCGTGAGTGCCGGTGCCGAAGGCCAGTTTCGCATCAATTTCGATTTCTATGAGGTGAGAGGTGAGAGGTGAGAGGTGAGAGATTTCTTCCGTCGGCAGGTGGCGGCCGTCGTGAATTATCAGTGCTTGAACATTTCTCTTACCTCTTACCTCTCTCCACTTACCTCTAACAATTATCGGTTCAAAGCCTTCCTGTTCCCATTGCTCGTTCCAGTCACGGTCTTCCGCCTCGCGGATGGTGTAGGTGATGTTGACATTGTCGAAGGGGAATTCGGCGAGGGCCGCCTGCAGGGTTTCCTGGTCGAACAGCTGTTGCTGCACATAGCCCTTGAGTCCTGTGGGTGTCTCCTCGAACGACTCGAAACCTGCCTCTCCTGCGATGGCTGCCAGAAGGTCTGCGGCATCGGGAGAGCAGGGAGAAATGACGAAATCTGCTTCAAAATACTTCATAAGGATGTTAATTTTACCGCAAAATTACAAAAAATAGGGAAAATCCTATCATAAGTTAGGGTTTTTCCGTACTTTTGCATTCAAATTCACAGTAATTTTGCATCGTGAACCATAAAAATTGTGTAAAGATGAAAAGACTGTTACTGATTTCGATGATCGCTGCTATGCTGCCGCTGTCGCTGGTGGCACAGGATGATGACCTCTATTTCGTTCCGACGAAGAAGAGTGTTGAGAAGGTGACGGACAATTACGGCATCCCCACCGATGTGTACTACTCGGGCAGTAACCGTAGTATAGATGAGTATAACCGTCGTACGAAGAGCCATTATGAGGTGATCGGTGCGGATTCGACACTCAATGACACCATCAGTTTTACCGCCGAGAAGGGTGTCTATCCCGACTCCATTTCCGATGAGGACTTCGAGTTGACGAAGAAGATGAGCCGTTTCGAGGATTACAGGCTCTCTGACTATGAAGCCTTCTGGGCTGGCTATTCAGCAGCTCGTTATGACTGGGCGTGGCATTCTCCCTGGTACTATATCCGTTATGGCTGGTATGACCCTTGGTACCATGGCCGTTGGCGCGGGTACTATGCCTGGTATGATCCCTGGTATGCTTACTGGTATGATCCATGGTACTATGGTTGGTATGATTCCTGGTATTACGGCTACGGCTGGTATGGTCCCCGGTATTACGGCTGGTATTCTGGCGGTAGCGTCGGACGTCCTCATGTAAATACCATTGGCGCTGGTACGATCCGTCGTGATGGTGTGACACATTCCGGCTATGGTAGGGGTGGCTCTCCGTCTCGTTACTCTAACGGCAGTCGTATGAGTGAACTGCGTAACAGGACTGTCAGTGGCAACAGCCGCAACGGCAGGGTGAATCGTGGTAACTCTTCGCGCACCTATGAGAACTCCAGTTATAATCGCGGAACCTTTAGTGGTAACACAGGCAGTTTCAGCAGCTCTCGCAGCAGCGGTGGCAGTTTCAGCAGCAGTAGTTCGCGCAGCGGCGGCGGCTTCAGCGGTGGCGGCGGTGGCTCCCGTGGTGGAGGCGGCGGCGGTGGCCGAATGGGAGGAAGAAGGTAATCTTTAGTTTATAGTATACAGTTTATAGTTTATAGATGATTACATTGCAGGATATAAAAGTATGATGATGAAGAAGTTATATGTAGCAGCATTGGCCTTGGCAGCAGTTCTGCCGGCGGCTGCACAGGATACGTATGAAAGTGCCCGTCTTCTGACGGACGACCTGAACGGTACGGCCCGTTATGTGGGTATGGGCGGTGCGATGGAGGCATTGGGTGCCGATATCTCGACCATCGCTACGAACCCCGCCGGTATCGGTCTGCTCCGTCACTCTACTGTCAGTTTTTCGGGAGGTCTCGTCTCGCAGCAGGATGTGAAGGAGTTCGCCGGTAAGAACGGTACGAAGATGAGTTTCGACCAACTGGGATTTGTCTATTCCTCACGCGTCAGCCGGCGATCGTTCGTGAATGTGGGCTTCAATTTCCACAAGAGCCATAACTTCAACCAGATCCTCTCGGCAGCCAACAGTCTGCGTAATGTGTCGCAGAATATGCTGTCGTGGCATAAGGCCAGCCTTGGTGACTACAGGAAAGGTGGATACTATTGGGACTTTAATAATAATGGCGAAGTGATGGGTTATGAGACTGAAAGCAGTCTTTTCAGAGCCCAGACCTACAGCCAGTCTGACTATATGAATATGAATGCGCTCAATCTGGATGAAGACGAGCAGGGCTATCTGATGAATCAGAATGCCGCCGACTACTATATGTTCGACCGTTCGCATCGCGGTTGGATCGCTGACTACGACTTCAACGTGAGCGGCAACCAGAGTGACCGTTTCTACTGGGGTGTCACCGTGGGTATCCGTGACGTGAAGTACAAGGGCTTCTCCATCTATACCGAGCGTCTGGTGAATGTGCTGAATGATAATACTGGTTATGACGGTAACGAGGATTATGTGGACTATCTGGATTCCCGCACGATCGAAGGCGTGGGTATCGACGTGAAGGCCGGCATCATCTTCCGACCCATCGAGACTTCTCCCTTCCGCATCGGTCTGTATGTCAACACGCCGACGTGGTATGAACTGACCGTCGAGAACAGTACCGAATTCAACAACGACTCCGAGTACGGCCTTGAGGACTATTGGTATACTGCAGAGAAATACAAATTCCGCTACTATACTCCCTGGAAGTTCGGCGCCAGCCTCGGACATACGATCGGCACCAATGTGGCCATGGGTCTCACTTACGAGTTTTCTGACTACAGCGCAGCCCAGAACCGAATCTTGTCTGACGATTCGTACTACGATAGTGAGCGTTCGCGTGCCGACGGCCCGATGGAGGTGAACACGAAGAACAGTCTGAAAGGCGTCCATATGGTGAAGGCTGGTCTGGAGTTCAAACCCGACACCGACCTGGCTCTGCGCTTCGGCTATAACTATGTGTCTTCTGCCTATGAGAAGAACGGTGTGCGAGATATGATGCTCGACTCTCCCGGTGTGACCTATTCCTCAACGACAGACTATGTGAACTGGAATGATACGCATCGCATCACCTGCGGTATGGGTTATAAGCTGAGCGGCTGGAATTTCGACGTCGCCTATCAGTATAGTTCGGTCAACGGTGAGTTCCATCCTGTGCAGCAGTTCGCGTCAGACCAGAATGTGGGTGTCAGCCAGATTGGCTTCAAGCGTCACCAGGTCTTGTTCACGGTTGGCTATACTTTCTAAAAAGATAAAAAGGTAAAAGGGTAAAAAGTGAAACGAAAGTGAATATAAATGCGGCTTTATGCAAATAAGGCCGCTTTTTTTTGTTTATTCGGCTGAAAAGTCGTACCTTTGCGCAATTAATTGGAAATCGGAAGTAAATTGTAAATCAAAATAAATAAATCGTAAATGAAAAAGCTTTTATTAGGCGATGAAGCGATAGCCCAGGGTGCCATTGATGCAGGCCTGAGTGGTGTGTATGCCTATCCCGGTACTCCCTCGACGGAGATTACCGAGTATATCCAGGAGTCGCCCATCGCCAAGGAGAGAAACATCCATCGCCGCTGGTCTACCAATGAGAAGACGGCTATGGAGGCAGCACTCGGTATGTCGTATATGGGCAAGCGGGCGCTGGTGTGTATGAAACATGTGGGACTGAACGTCTGTGCCGATCCCTTCGTGAACTCAGGAATGACTGGTACGAACGGTGGTCTGGTGGTGCTGGTGGCCGACGACCCGTCGATGCACTCTTCGCAGGACGAGCAGGACAGCCGCTTCTATGGCAAGTTCGCCATGATCCCCACCTTGGAGCCCAGTTCTCAGCAGGAGGCCTACGATATGATGCAGGAAGCCTTCGACCTGTCAGAACAGTTGAAACTCCCCATTCTGATGCGCGTCACCACCCGTATGGCTCATAGTCGTGCTGTCGTGGAGGTGAAGGATACGCCTCGTGAGCAGAATGCGCTCAACTACGACGCCCCTGCCAGCAACTGGGTATTACTGCCCGCCTTTGCCCGCAAGAGGAACAATATCGTCACGGCCCAGCAGCCGTTGTTGGAGCAGATGGCCGTCGACAGCAAGTATAACCAGTATATCGACGGTGCCGACCACAAACTCGGTATCATCGCCAGCGGTATCGCCTTCAACTATCTGATGGAGTGCTATCCTGACGGATGTCCTTATCCTGTGCTGAAAATCTCGCAGTATCCTATTCCCAAGAAGTTGATCCGTCAGATGACCGACGACTGCGAATATGTGCTGATTGCCGAGGAAGGCCAGCCCTTCATCGAGGATCAGGTGCGTGGTGTGATGCCAGGCAATGCGGTTATCAAGGGACGTCTGACAGGTGAGCTGCCTCGTACGGGTGAGCTCAATCCTGACTTCCTGAAGAAGGCACTGGGTATTGAGGGCGGTGAGAACTACGCTCCTTGTGAGGATGTGACACCGCGTCCGCCGGCACTTTGTCAGGGATGCGGTCACCGCGATGTCTACACCGCCATCAATGAGGTGTTGCGCGACTATCCCAATGCCCGTGTATTCGGTGATATCGGTTGTTACACCTTAGGCTTCCTGCCACCGTATAAGGCCATCCACTCTTGTGTGGATATGGGTGCTTCGATCACGATGGCCAAGGGTGCTGCCGACGCAGGTCAGTGGCCCGCCCTCGCCATTATCGGCGACTCAACCTTCACCCATTCTGGAATGACAGGTCTCCTCGATGCCATCAACGAGAATGCGGACATCACCGTGATTATCTCCGACAACCTGACAACAGCCATGACGGGCGGTCAGGATTCTGCTGGCACGAATAAGTTCGAGGCTATCTGCCGCGGTTTAGGACTTTCTGACGACCATCTGAAGGTGGTGAACCCCATTCCGAAGAATATGCCTGAGATCACACAGGCCATCCGAGATGAGATCAACTACCATGGTGTGAGTGTTATCATTCCCCGTCGTGAGTGTATGCAGACCTTGCAGCGTCATCTTAAGCAGAAAAAGGCGAATAAATGATTATAGCAACGGACTACACGACTTAAGGACTTTCAGATAAAAGAGTTTTGTTAGTCCTGTTGTCCGTTGCAAAATAAAGTAAATTATGAAAACAGATATTATACTTTGTGGTGTAGGCGGCCAGGGTATCCTCTCTATCGCCACCATCATCGGTGAGGCCGCCATGAAGGAGAACCTCTATATCAAACAGGCTGAGGTACACGGTATGAGTCAGCGTGGCGGTGATGTGCAGTCAAACCTGCGCATCTCCAGCAGTCCCATCGCCAGCGACCTGATTCCCCTCGGTGGTGCCGATGTCATCATCTCTATGGAACCAATGGAGGCGCTGCGCTATCTGCCCTTCCTCGCTAAGGACGGTTGGATCATCACGTCGAGCACGCCGTTCGTCAATATCCCCAACTATCCTGATGTCGAGAAGATCAAGCAAGATCTCAATGCAATCAAGAATGTGATTGTGCTCGACATCGAGCAGGCGGCCAAGGACAATGCCGTGCCCCGTTCTGCCAATGTGATCCTGTTGGGTGCTGCCCAGAAGGCCCTCGGCATCGAGTACGACAAGCTTGAGGATGCCATTCGTCGTGTCTTCGGTCGTAAGGGTGAGGCCGTCGTCGAAGCCAACATCAAGGCCCTCGCCATCGGTAAGGCTGCACAAAAGTAAATATTAGCAACGGACAACAGGACTTAAGGACTTTCAGAAATAGAGTCTTGTCAGTCCTGTAGTCCGTTGCAAAAAATAGAATAAAATGGAAACTCCTATTAAGAAAGAAATTGTCGACGGATTGGTGGCGGAACTTGGTATCAAGGACTTCGCCAAGGCAACGATCCGTGAGGTGAAGCAGGTGGCCGCGAAGTCGGAGAAGGCGAGTGGGGTAGAGTTCATCAAGATGGAGATGGGCATCCCTGGACTGCCTGCCGCACAGGTAGGTGTCGACGCACAGATCAAGGCCCTCGAAGACGGCATCGCCCATTCGTATCCCGATATCCAGGGCGCGCCCGTGTTGAAACAGGCTGCCTCACAGTTTGTCAAGGCCTTTATCGGCATCGACATCAAACCCGAGGGTTGTGTGCCCGTCAGCGGTTCGATGCAGGGCACGTTCGCTTCGTTCCTCACCTGTTCACAATGCGATAAAAAGAAAGATACGGTTCTCTTCATCGATCCCGGCTTCCCTGTACAGAAGATGCAGTTGCAGGTAATGGGCGTGAAGTATGAGACCTTCGACGTCTATGACTATCGTGGCGACAAGCTTGGTGCGAAGCTCGAGAGTTATCTCTCGAAGGGGAACATCTGTGCCATCGTCTACTCCAACCCCAACAACCCCTCGTGGATCTGCCTGCGGGAGGAGGAGTTGCAGGTAATCGGTACGCTGGCTACTAAATACGACACTATCGTGATGGAAGACCTCGCTTACTTCGCTATGGACTTCCGCAAGGACCTCTCCACACCGTTCCAGCCACCGTATCAGGCTACCGTAGCCCGTTATACCGACAACTATATGTTGCTGATTAGTGGCTCGAAGGCTTTCAGTTATGCTGGTGAGCGTATCGGCGTCACGTGTATCTCCGACGCGCTCTTCCATCGTCATTTCGAGGATTTGGCCAATCGCTACGAGGGACTGCCGTTCGGTCCTGTATTCTCCACCCGTATGCTCTATGCCCTGAGTTCCGGTACGAGCCACAGCGCCCAATATGCGATGGCTGCGATGCTGACCGCCGCCTATGAAGGACGTTACGACTTCCGCAAGGAAATCTCAGTCTATGGTGAGCGTGCCAAGAAGCTGAAGGAGATCTTCTGCCGCCATAACTTCTATGTGGTATATGACAAGGACCTCGATGAGCCCATTGCCGACGGTTTCTATTTCACTATCGGCTATCCTGGGATGACATCTGGTGAGTTGGCTCACGAGCTGATGTACTATGGTGTATCGGCCATTTGCCTGATCACCTGTGGTTCGGAACAGGAGGGTCTGCGCGTCTGCACCTCGTTCATCGAGGATCACCAGTATGCGATGCTTGAAGAAAGAATGAAACTCTTTGAAATAAACAATCCTCGGTAAGTCTAAGGATACCAGCAAAAAGATAGCCGCTCCATGATTGGGGCGGCTATTATGTTATTTGCGTGGTGGGGGTGGCATCTTTCCGTCTCGTGGCGGACGTTTGCCGTCTTTCTTGGGCTTCTCTTTTTTCTCAGGCTGCTTCGGAGCTGCTTCCTCTTTGGCTTCCTCCATATTGACTGTTACGAACTTGAAGTCTTCCTCCGAGATGAAACGGACGTCGTAAGTGGCTTTCTTGCTCTGGGTGTACATCTTTTTCATCTTCTCGTACTTTTTCTCCACCTTCTTGAGATTCTTATTGGCGATAACGACACAAGTGCGTTTGGGTTGGTCGAGTTTGTTTTCGCAGTAGCTGCGCAGCTGGCTTGAATAGTTACTACGGCCGGCAAGCATCTTTTTGGGGGTGAACCACACGCTGTCCACCTCCTGGATCTTGGTGAAGTAGACGATGGAGTCGTTGAACGAGGCAGAGAATCCGAACATATATGCCTTCTTCTCTACGACATTCTTTGCCTGTGCGGCAGAATATGAAAAAGCGAACAGCATGGTGAGTGCTGCGGCAATAGCAATGTGTCTGTTGGGTTTCATTATCCTAAATATGTCTTTAATATCTTATTCTTTGTGCAGGTGCGCAACTTCCTGATTGCTTTCTCCTTGATCTGACGGACGCGCTCCCGCGAGAGGCCGTACTTTACACCGATCTCTTCGAGTGTGAGTTCCTGGCCGTTGATGCCGTATGAGTCTTCTATGACCTTTCTTTCCCGTTCGGTGAGGATACTCAGCGCGTGCCTGATCTCTGACTTCAGTGACTCCATCACGAGCTCCTTGTCCGTCGAAGGGATATCCTCGTTCACCATCACGTCGAGCAGGCTGTTGTCTTCGCCCTCTACAAACGGTGCATCGACACTCACATGGTGGCCGCTGGCGCTCATCGCCTCGTCGATCTTCTCTGCCGGCAGGTCGATGTGCTCGGCAATCTCATCCAACGAGGGGCGACGCTCGTTCAACTGTTCGAACTTGCTGATCTCACGGTTGATCTTGTTGTACGATCCCACCTGGTTCAGTGGCAGTCTGACGATGCGGCTCTGCTCCGAGATGGCTTGCAGGATACTTTGGCGAATCCACCATACGGCATAGGAGATGAACTTGAAACCGCGGGTCTCGTCGAACCGTTCTGCGGCTTTCAGCAGTCCCAGGTTTCCCTCGTTGATGAGGTCGGGCAGACTCATGCCCTGGTTCTGATACTGCTTAGCTACTGAGACAACGAATCGCAAGTTGGCCCTTGTCAGTCGTTCGAGGGCTTTCTGGTCCCCCTTACGGATGCGCTGGGCAAGCTCTGCCTCTTCCTCGGCAGAGATCATCTCCTCTTTGCCGATTTCCTGCAAGTACTTTTCCAGCGAGGCACTCTCGCGGTTAGTAATCGATTTTATGATTTTCAGTTGTCTCATTGGTTGGTTTTTGTTGCCAATTTGCAAAGGTATGGCATTTTTCTGATACAACCAAAAAAAATGGCAAAAATTTTCAGTTTTTGCCATTTTTGTTTGGAATAGAGGTCTTAGTCGTTCTCGAGCGGCACTGCGAAGTAGCCCTTCTTGCCTGTCGGATAGATACCCTGCACGTAGAGCACAGGCTCCTTGCTTGTCGAGGCTTCCTTCACGGCGTTCTGCATATCGTCGATGCTCTTGATGCTCTTGTCGTTCACACGCTGGATGATGAATCCCTTGGGTACGCCGGCATCCTTCAGTTTACCACCGCTCACCTTGATCACCTCGAGTCCGTAGCCGATGTTCAGTTGCTCCTTCTGGGCGTCGGTGATGGCGCGGAAGTTGCCACCCAGTACGTCGAGGTCGGCATTCTTCACCACCTTCGTATTGCCCTGTTCGTTCTTCAGGGTCAGCGTGGCGCTTTTCTTCGACTTGTTGCGCAGGTAGTTCACAGTGATCTTGTCACCAGGACGCTTCTGGGCGATGATGTTCTGCAACTCACCGAACTTCGTCACCTTCTGGCCGTCAATGTGGGTGATCACGTCGTCCTTCTTCAGGCCTGCATCAGCGGCAGCTCCGTCTTCCACAACCTCAGCGATGTAGATACCCTCCATCGTGCCGAGGTCTACCTCGTTGCCCTTCTCCTTCTCAGAGTCCACATAGACGTTCACGTCCGAACCCTTGATGCCGATCATCGCGCGCTGCACGTTACCGTACTTCTTGATGTCGTCGACCACCTTGTTCATGATCGTCGTGGGGATGGCGAAGCCGTAGCCGATGTTCGAACCTGTCTGCGAGTAGATCATCGCGTTGATGCCGATGAGTGCACCATTGGTGTTCACCAGCGCACCACCAGAGTTACCCTGGTTGATGGCGGCATCGGTCTGGATCATCGACGAGACACCCTGTCCCATAGAACGGGCCTTGGCCGAAACGATACCAGCGGTCACGGTGTTGTTCAGGCCTAAGGGGTTACCCACGGCCAGCACCCATTCGCCGATCTTCACATCGTCAGAGTTGGCAATCTGGATGGCGGGCAGGTTCTTGCCGTCGATCTTGATCAGGGCGAGGTCAGTTGTTGCGTCGGCTCCGATGATGCGTGCGGAGTATTCCTTGTTGTCGTTCAGGGTCACCATCAGTTCGTCGGCACCGTCCACCACGTGGTTGTTGGTCACGATATAGCCGTCGGCCGAGATGATCACACCTGAACCGGCACCCACGCGCTTCGGCGTCTGTATCTGACGCTGGCGGCGACCGTTGTTGCCACCCTGTCCGCGACCGAAGAAGCCGCCGAAGGGATCGGAGAAGAAGTCCTCAAACGGATCGCTGTACTCTACGGTCTGCACCTTTGAGTTCTGCGTGTTCTTGATATACACCACCGACGGCAGCGCCTTCTCGGCTGCGTAGGTCAGGTCTACAGGCTGTCCGGCAGGAGCAGAAGAGACAACGGGGTTTGGAGAAGAGGGATTGGCAGCATTGGTGCTGGTGAAGGCTGCTACCGAGAGTACCAAGGCAACGGCGCATACTGCCGGCGTTGCCACATTGATGATTTTTTTCATATTCTCTGTCATTTTTATTATAATGTTTAATGTTTGACTTTTGATGTTTAATGATCACGTTCATCGTTTTCGGGTGCAAATATAGGTGCATTTTTTCGGATTATGACAAAATGTCGTGAATATTTGTCCCATTTTAACAATTCGCCTTTCAGGCTTAACGGCTCTTTGCGATTAACAGTTGAAATCTTAAATTACTGACAATTTTAAGAGAATGTCATATTTTTGATTGTATATTTGCAATTATCCTATTCTGATACTTTCGTATTTCAATAAAAATGCGTATCTTTGCACTCGAAAGCACTACCACGGTCTGTCGCTGGTGCCATTTCGGCACGAGAGGAAAGTCCGGGCAGCATAGGGCGCCCCACTTCTGAAAGTGGAAGCTATTGGTGACAGTAGGTGAAGGCAGAAGAGAACGACCGCCCCCTCTTCGTGAGGAGGTAAGGGTGAGAAGGTGGTGTAAGAGACCACCAGCCAATGGGTGATCATTGGGCTGTGCCTGCTGGGGGCTGCAAGTTCATGTAAACCGTCCCGAGAGAGGGTTGCCCGCCCGAGTTGACGAAGGTCTGAGCAGCAATGCAACACGGCTGGGGCTCATGCGGCGGAGGGTAGAACGCTTAAGCCCTGGGGTGACTCAGGGATTAGATAAATGACAGACGCCGTGCAAACGGTACAGAACCCGGCTTACAGGGGTAGTGCTTTCTTTTTTTCTGAATTTACACATTATTATATTTATAGATATGGCAACAGTAGACGACAAAAAAGTGATCTTCTCGATGGTGGGCGTGAGCAAGACCATCCAGCAGAACCAGAAACAAGTGCTCAAGAACATCTATCTCTCGTTCTTCTATGGGGCGAAGATCGGCATCATCGGTCTGAATGGTGCTGGTAAGTCGACGCTCATGAAGATCATCGCCGGCATCGACCAGCAGTATCAGGGCAACGTGGTGTGGAGCCCAGGATACACTGTCGGCTACCTGCCGCAGAATCCTCCGCTCAACGAGGAGAAAACCGTCAAGGAGAACGTGATGGAGGGCGTGCAGCATGTCTACGACGCCCTCGCCGAATACGATGACATCAACGTGAAGTTCGGACTGCCCGAGTACTACGAGGATGCCGACAATATGGACAAACTGATGCAGCGCCAGGCAGAGTTGCAGGATATCATCGACGCCACAGACGCCTGGAACATGGACTCGAAGCTCGACCGTGCGATGGCAGCCTTGAATTGTCCCCCAGGCGACTGGAGCGTGAAGAACCTCTCTGGTGGTGAGCGCCGTCGTGTGGCCCTCTGCCGACTGCTGTTGCAGAAGCCTGACGTGCTGTTGCTTGACGAGCCCACCAACCATCTCGATGCCGAGTCCATCGATTGGCTCGAACAGCATCTGCAGCAATACGAAGGTACCGTCATCGCCGTCACCCACGACCGTTACTTCCTCGACGATGTGGCCGAGTGGATCCTCGAACTCGATCGTGGTGAGGGCATCCCCTGGAAGGGCAACTACTCATCTTGGCTCGAACAGAAGTCGCAGCGCCTGGCTCAGGAGGAGAAGCAGGCTTCGAAGCGCCGTAAGACGTTGGAGCGTGAGTTGGAGTGGGTGCGTATGGCGCCGAAAGCCCGTCACGCCAAGGGTAAGGCCCGTCTGAACTCCTACGATAAAATGCTCAACGAGGAACAGAAACAGAAGGAGGAGAAACTGGAGATCTACATCCCTAATGGTCCGCGTCTGGGCAATAAGGTCATCATCGCCGACCACGTCGCTAAGTCCTATCCTGAGAAACCGCTCTTCAGCGACCTCAGCTTCAACTTGCCTCCCAACGGCATCGTGGGTGTCATCGGCCCCAATGGCGCAGGTAAGACCACGCTCTTCCGACTCATCATGGGACTCGAGCAGCCTGATGCAGGCACTTTCGACGTCGGCGAGACCGTCAAGCTCTCCTATGTCGACCAGCAGCATAAGGACATCGATCCTGAGAAGAGCGTCTATCAGGTGGTCAGCGGCGGCAATGAGACCATCCGCATGGGCGGCCGTGACGTGAATGTGCGTGCCTTTCTGAGTCGTTTCAATTTCAGCGGAGCCGACCAGGAGAAGAAGTGCGGCGTGCTCTCAGGTGGTGAGCGCAACCGTCTGCACCTTGCTATCGCCCTTAAACAGGAAGGCAACGTGCTGCTGCTCGACGAGCCTACGAACGATATCGACGTCAACACCCTCCGTGCCTTGGAGGAAGGTCTTGAGGCCTTTGCCGGCTGTGCCGTCGTCATCAGCCACGACCGCTGGTTCCTCGACCGTATCTGTACTCATATCCTTGCTTTTGAAGGGGAGGGGAATGTCTTCTATTTCGAGGGCAACTACTCTGAGTACGAGGCCAACAAGGCAGAGCGCCTGGGTCTCGATGAGCCTAAGCGCGCACGTTATCGTAAGTTGATGGAGGAATAAAAATCAGATTAACTTGAAATGGCGAAGGGCATTGCGGATGCCGTCTTCGTCAACGGAGGTAGTGGTATAGTCGGCTTCCTGCTTCAGGGAGTCGAGGGCGTTGCCCATTGCCACGCCGATGCCGGCTCTGCGAATCATCGAACTGTCGTTGCCGCCGTCGCCGAAGGCAATGGTGTATTGGGGATCAAAGCCCAGATGCCGCGCCATGTCCAGGATACCCTCGCCCTTGTCGGCCCCAAAGGCCGTAATGTCTGTGAAGGCGGGATGCCAACGGCCTGACGTACAATCAGGGATGCGGGCCATCAACTCTCGTTCGTAGTCGGCAGAGAAGAAGGCTGTCAGCTGCAGGATGCGCTGTTGCATAACCACGTCCATCGGCTTCACCTGGTCGAGGTTGTCAACGGCGATCTCCCGTCTGAACACCTCGTCCACCTCTCCCTGCGGATCAAAAACCGCCACATCGCGCTCGCCCACTACGATAATACCATAGTTTTTCTCCCTGGCATCGTCGACCACCAGTTGTGCCGCTTCGTGGGGAATATCCTTACAGCTGACGATCTCGTTGCCGACGAAACACAAGGCTCCGTTGATGGTGATCCAGCCGTCGATGAGATGCTCGATGGCTCCCACGTTGGTGATGATGAGTGGCGGACGGCCTGTGGCGATATACACCTTATGGCCGTTGGCCTTGGTCTGCGTCAGGGCCAGGATGGTGGATGGGGGGATCTGGTGCGTGTTGAAACTCACCAGCGTACCGTCGATATCGAAGAATAGTGCGTATGACTCCATGCTGTATAGATAAAAAAATTGAGGAGGTTAAAACCTCCTCGCGTTTTGGTAGTCGATAGGGGAATCGAACCCCTATGCCAAGATTGAGAATCTTGTATCCTAACCATTAGATGAATCGACCGCGCTGCATTCTCTCGGAGAACTCCCCTCGGTGCGGAAGGAGGGGGATTCGAACCCCCGGTACGGGAACCCGTACGGCAGTTTAGCAAACTGCTGGTTTCAGCCACTCACCCATCCTTCCAAAAGGACCCTGGAGTTCGAAACCTTGGGGTTATCTCCTCAAATGCGGGTGCAAAGGTACAACCTTTTTTTCAATCCTGCAAATATTTCGCCAACTTTTTTCAAAAAAAGTTATTTAAAAGCCACAACCTCCGTCAGTTCCTGATTGAGGTAGAAGGTGTTTTGCAGGGTGTCGCCCTGGTGTACGTAGCTCATTCTCAGATAGTAAAGCTCTCCGTCGGGTGCGTCAGGGTAGGAGATGCCCTGTTTGAAGAGCGGAGCCCCACGATGGCGCATCAGCTGGATGAGCGAGTCACTGATCAGGCGCGTGGTGCCGAGGTCGGCGAAGTCACGGTAGCTGATATCGTCGCCGCCATTCTCCATATTCGCCTCGACGAAGGCCTTGACGGTCTGCTCGGCACTATGCTGCCGTCCGCACGAGGCAAACAGCAGCACAAGGCCTACACATATTATAATACACGCGCGCGTAGTCATTGCTCTGGGATGTTACGGAGTACGTCGAGCAGATGATCCCAGACCATCTGTACGGTGGGGATGTGAAGTCGCTCATCAGGCGTATGGACGAAGCGCAGGGTGGGGCCGAAGCTCACCATGTCGAGCTGTTGATAGCGCTCTGAGAAGAGTCCGCATTCCAGTCCGGCGTGGATGCCGCGCACAATGGGATCCTTGCCGAAGAGTTTCTTGTAAGAGCTGACCACGATCTCCTGCAGCTTCGAGTCGGCCTTCATCTTCCAGGCAGGATAGCCGTCTGAAGAGATGGCCTCGGCACCTGCCAGCTCGAAGGCGGCCTGGATGGTGGCGCACATGTTGTCGAGGTTCGACATCACGTTGCTTCGCTGGGAAGACAGAATGTCGATGGTGGTCTCAGTGGTGTGTATGCTGGCGATGTTACTTGATGTCTCGACCAAACCGTTCAACTCCGGATCCTGACAGATGGCGTAAATGCCGTTGTCCACAGCCTGCACGGCCCAGACGAACTTCTTGGCGACGGCAGGATCGATGACGGTTTCGGCATCGGTCGACTCCATCGCGAAGACCATCTGCGTATCCGTCACATGGAATTCGTCCTCCACCTCTGCAGCGAACACGTTCCAGTCGGCGCGGATGTTCTCCTTGATGTCGTTGGGCACGGCGATCACGAAGTAGCCGTCGCGAGGGATGGCATTGTGCAGCTTGCCGCTGTGGAACTGGGCGAGCTGGATGCCCTCGTAGCGCTTCATCTCCTGGAAGAGGAAACGGCCGAGCAGCTTGATGGCGTTGGCGCGCTTCTTGTTGATGTCGTCGCCAGAGTGTCCGCCGATGAGGCCTTTCAGCGAGCCTTTGATGAAGAACGAACCTTCGGCTGCTGCCTGACGCTCGAAGGTGAACTTGGCCGTCGTATTACGGCCGCCTGCACAAGAAACAAAAATCTCACCCTCATCCTCAGAGTCGAGGTTGATCAGGTAGTCGCCCGTCATGAAGCCGGCCTTCATGCCCTCTGCGCCCGATAGTCCTGTCTCCTCGTCGCGGGTGAAGACGCACTCGATGGGGCCGTGCTCGATATCGTCCGAGCCGAGGATGGCCAGTTCGATGGCGCAGCCGATACCGTCGTCGGCACCAAGCGTCGTGCCTTCGGCCGTCAGCCACTCACCATCGACATAGGTCTTGATGGCATCCTTGTCGAAATCGAACTCCACATCGACGAGCTTGTCGCACACCATGTCCATGTGACTCTGCAGGATGACGGTCTTGCGACGCTCCATGCCCTTGGTGGCAGGCTTGCGGATGATCACGTTGCCCGTCTCGTCCACTTTCGTCTCCAGGCCGTGGCTCTCGCCCCAGTTCTTCAAGTACTCAATCATCTTCTCTTCGCGCTTCGAGGGACGCGGAATCTCGTTAATCTTCGCAAATTCGGCGAAGACAATAGCCGGTTTTAAATCGTTTTTATTCATTATTAATGCTATTTTTGAATTTATTTTTGGTATATTGCACGCTTATTCGTACCTTTGCACCCGCAAAAGTACAAAAAATGATCGAGACTCTGCTCATATCGACGTTAATAATTGCTATCGGCATGGCTTTTTTTCTTGTCAGGGTGCTGTTTGTGAAGGGTGGAACCTTCAAATCGCAGCATATCCACGACTCGGAAGCGATGAAAGAGCGCGGCATCCACTGCGTGATGGACCAGGATCGCGAGATGCGTAGGAAGAGTGAGTTCGCAGTAGAAGAGAAATTAGCAAGGACATCAGAACTACAGGAATAAGAAGTCCTTAAGTCGTGTAGTCCGTTGCAAAAAGAATAACAATAAACATACAAATAAACAAAAGATGAAAAAGTACATTTTCTCCGCACTGGCCATCGCAGCGATGATGGTGTCGTGCAACAACCAGAGTCCTAAGATGGACGAGCAGCCCGCTGCCGGCGAGACCTCAGCTTCAGGCTTGAAGATCGCTTACGTAGAGGTGGATTCCCTGATGACGCAGTACGACTTTGCCAAGGACTACAGCGTGACGCTCCAGAAGAAGTCGAACAATGCCCGTAACACGCTGACCACGAAAGGTAACGCCCTGCAGGCAGCCGTCAACAACTTCCAGCAGAAGCTGAACAACAACGGTTTCACCAGCCGCGAGCAGGCCGCTTCTCAGCAGGCCGCCATCGAGCGTCAGCAGCGTGACCTCCAGGAGCTGCAGGCCCGTCTGGAGAGCGAACTCGCCAGCGAGACCGCCAAGTTTAACGAAGCCCTCCGCGACTCGCTGCAGAACTTCCTCAAGGACTACAACAAGGACAAGCAGTTCAGTCTGATCCTTACCAAGCAGGGCGACAACATCCTGCTGGCCGACAAGAAGTTCGACATCACCAACGATGTGATCAACGGTCTGAACAAGCGCTACAAGCCCGCTGCCAAGAAGGCCGACGAGAAGGCTGACGAGAAGAAATAAATCAAAGGATTCATACAAAATAAATGAGGCAACCGATTGGCTGCCTCATTTGTTTTGTTAATGGCGCTGAGCTTATTCTCCACTCAGTCCGCGCACAAAGCCTGCATAGACGTGCTTGCGGTAGAAGTCGAGATCCCAGATGCCCACAGGCTCGCCGCCGCGCCATCCGCTGGTGGCAGGAGCGTCGGTCGTACACCATTGGCAGATGCCCCATTGCTGCTCAGGCGGGATGATGCGGAAGTACTCCTTAATAATCCACTCGTAGAAGTCGGCCATCTTCTGGTGCTCGGCCTCGGTCAGCTGCTCAGTCTTCACGGAACTTCCCCATCTGTTGGTGCCACGTACATAACCCATGTCGAGTTCCGACACACGGCAGAGCTTACCGCTTTGGGCGATGACCTCAAACATCTGGGTGATGTGCTTCTGGATGTTCTTCTGGATGCTGGCATCCTCAAAGCACGAGATGTGCATCTGCGTGCCGATACCGTCAATCTTCGTCACACCGTCGGCCTCCCACTTCTTGATCCAGCCCACAATACTCTTCACCTTCTTGTTGTTGTCCCAGTCAGACTCTAGGTTGTAGTCGTTGATGAAGAGCTTGATGTCTTCCGGACCGTACTTGCGTGCCAGACGACAGGCCTGACGCACGTACTCCAGGTCGCCCATGTGGTCCTGCCAGTAGAAGGCACTGCCGCCAACGTCCCATGTACCGCTCTTATAGCCCTCGGAGTGTTGCAGCAGGTAGTTGCCCTCGCCGTCGTTGCCGTCGCCAGCGATCGCCTCGTTCACGAGATCCCATGCCTTCACCTTGCCGTCGCAGGCCTCCATCATGCCCTTGATCCACTTGTCCATCGCCTCTACGAGCACGTCGTGACGCTCTTCCTGAGTCAGCGGGATGGTCTTGCCCTTGTTGCCCTCAAACGTGATGGTCTTGATATAGACGTCGCCCACGTAGTTGGGAACGTGCAGCAGCAGGAAACTGCTTGCCATCGTGGGCTTGACGTCCACGCTCACGTCCTGCCATTGGTCGTTGAAGGAGAAGCTCACATTCGCGCCGCCGCCCCAGTCGCCGACGCGGCCGTCCAGCTTGCCTGACTTGGAGCCCTTCACGGTCATCGTCATCTTGTAGGTCTTACCTGTCTCCAACAGGATGTTTTCCATCGCCACGAACTGCACCTGCCAGGGCCATGATTTCGTGGTTGTCGCCTTCAGGCCGTTTGTGGAGTCGAAGGTGAGCTTATAGTTGTTCTCGGTTTCGTCAGCTTTCCAGCCTACGCTCTTGTCCTTGCGGAAGTCCTTGCTGGACACCACGGTGTATTCTTCGCCGCCACTGGGATCTGGCTTGTCGGCCAGAAGCTTCAGCAACCAGCCCGTGGGCTGCTGCGAGTGCCAGGCGAGGGTGTGGCCATACACGGCGAGACCTGCCTCCGTGGCTGTATTCACATAGTCTCTCACCTTGGAGAAATTCATGTTGCCGTTGCCGTCCACGCAGCTGGCCATCTTCATGGCGTTGCCAGCGACGGTCTCTGAGAAGTTCTTGTTGGTCATATTATAGACCGTGGTCTTTTTGAGATACTCATCGACGGTCGTACCGGCACCCAGTTTGAAGTTGGGGTACTTCGCGTAGTCGATATACTCCTTCAGGGCCTTGTACTCATCGAGATAGCGGTAGTTGTCATCGTCGGGCTTGCCCAACTCGAATTTCTCCTTTGCCACGGGCTCAGGATCTGGCTCCGGATCAGGGTCAGGCTCGGGAGTCGGATCAATGATAGCCGGATTGTCCTCGATGCTGCTGCATGAGGTCATTGTGTAGCCGCCCAGCGTCAGACCGGCGGCCAGCATGAATACGTGTAATTTCTTCATTTTCATTTTTGTGATCGTTTATATGCTGCTGCAAAATTTCGATGCAAAGGTACAAAATTTATCCATGCAAACCAATAGTTCCCTCCAATTATTTTAGAGAAATCTTAAAATTAACATATTTCTTTTTATGCGCTCGCGCGTTCAGTCGAATTTCAAATTTGGCTGCATGGAGTATCAGGATTTGTAATCCGCTCTAAAAAACCCTAACCTTGCGTGCTTGGAGCGAGAATACTGCAATCTCCCTCGATGAATAGTTCAATCTATGAGATTGCAGTATTCCCGCTTTTCTGGGGCATCATTACACTATTTCTTACACAGACATCCCGTTTTCCCGTTTCGTCAACCGTTTTCCAGATGCGAAATTAATAATATATATTTATATTTCTATAAGATATAATTATAATTATATATTATAGTAAATAATAAAACGCCACAGATTTCCCAATTCAAAATCACGTCACGAAACGGGAAAACGGCACAACGGAAGACACTGTCTTGTTGCAAACGTGCCCGCTCGACCAAGGTCGCTTGCTAACAGCTGGGACGCAAGAACGTGCCATCGTGCCATTAGCGTTTTCACGCCGTATCACCGTAACATAAACACTGTGATGTCTTATACTGATATAGGTTCAATCCCATTCTGAATAATCGAAACCACCTTAATGGGACGATGGGACGATGGGACGCGTGACGTTTTCTATAAATACGACCTCTCTGCTAATTTTAACACATCAGCGCCCCTAAAATTTGGCGATTACAAATTTTATTTGTAACTTTGCAGCGGATAGTAAAATAACAGGGTTATGAGTAAGGAAAATATAATAATGGCCATTAGCCAGGTAGCGAATACCGGCATTCCAAAGGGTGCACGCGTGATTCTTTTCGGTTCTCAGGCGCGTGGCGATGCCAAAGAGGGTTCGGATTGGGATGTGCTTGTCTTGATTGACAAAGAGCGCTTATCCCCGTCAGACCATGACTTGTATTCATATCCTTTCTGGGAATTGGGCTGGAAGATTGATGCCATGATCCATCCAGCTGTCTATACCCTGAGCGATTGGAACACAAAGGCCAATCCTATCTTCAGAACCAATGTAGAACGTGATGGAATCGTATTATGCTGAACGAAGAAGAAAGAAAAGACTTGGTGCGCTATCGTGTAGAAAAGGCATATAAAGTGCTTGACGAAGCGCGAGACAATGCAAAGTTAGGGCATTGGAATCTAACAGGTAACCGTCTGTATTACTCTGTATTTCACATGTGTCAGGCATTGTTGTTAAGTGAAGGTGAGACCCCGAGGCGCCATGCGGGCATGATTCATAAGATTGGGCAGGACTTCATCCTTTCTGGCAAACTTAATGTGTCTTATGGTCGTTTAATCTCCCGTCTCTACGAACTTCGCCAATCCGGTGACTATGATGACAAATTCGATGCCACCGAAGAGGAAATCATGCCATACTTCGAGCAGGTTGAGAATTTGCTGAAAGTAATGGAAACTCTAATTAATAGTTTATAGTTACATAGAAGAACAATCCCTTTGTTATAATTTATCGAGAAATATATGTATCTATGCAGCGTAATTTACATACGATAAGCAAGGATATGTGTGTAATTTAGGTTGTAAAAGAAGAACAATAATGAGACGAAACATCAGGTATATTGTCATTATCGGTACAATTGCAATCCTTTTATTGGGGTTATTGGTGGGGTGGTTTTCCTCATTTGTCTACCCCGTGCCTATTGGTGAAAAGGTAGATTCTTCATATCCCACATATTATAAATCCATTCGAGGGTATTATTATATTTCTGTTAGGAATCCTTTGGCTCTATTTAACCATGGACACTTTGGTTATCTTGACCATGTTGATCCCAAAAGCTTTATCGTTTTAGCCGATAATTGGGCAAAAGATAAAGATCATGTATGGAATTGTGATAATATTGTTGAAGGAGCTGATGCCGCCTCTTTTATAATTGACAAGACAGGCCTGCCCAAAGATAAGAATCATGTATATGTTCAAACAGATTTATATGAATACAAGCCCACAGACTGCGGAATAGACGCTAGGAATGCAGAATACTTCGTTTTCAAACATGATGGTCAGGATTGGAGTTGGATGCGAGATAAAGATAATGTCTATTTTCAAGAAGTCAGAGTAGATGTGGATAGGAATTCTTTCAGACCATTAGGAAGTACTGCTTGGTGGGTAGACAAGGATTGGATTTATTGTGACTATTGGGATTCAAAACTTGAAAGATGTGTTTTAGAAAAGGTTGACTCGTTGCAAGAACCATTAGACACATTGTCTCGAGCATATCATTATTTGAGGAATGGTAGAAATGTAATCTATCTAGCAAAGGTCATCGCAAGGGATATTGATATCTTTCAATTTGAAGATGTGGGATTCGATAGTTGTAGAATTAACAATGTGCTATATGTCAATGGAGAATGTGAAATGCAGCAAACAATAAAGAAATGAAGATAGAAATATTATCTCAACTAAACGAATTATACACGGGGACAGGAACGTTGTGTAAATTGTCAAGCAAATGAGGAGATTATTAGTCGTAGCATTAATTCATGTTTGTTCTCTCACAGCCTTCACGCAAACAACCAATGATTGGCTTATGGAGCGTTTGAGAGCGGCAATAGAATGCAAGCATGTCGATTATGAAGCCTTGATAGACACCATTCAGGCACCAAACAAAAAGATTGATCCTTTAATCAGAAGTCTGGCCGTAATAGAGTATTGTAGAGCTTTTGGAGAAGATTCTTTGGCTTTAGAGATGATAGACTTTATCTTTTCTAAGTGCGACAACAAGAGAATAGAAGGAGTTGTATGGTATCTGCTTGATACAAAATACGAGTTGCTTGCTTTCAATAATAATTTTGTATCAATTGACAGTCTTTCTGACTATATAGCCAAGCGATGGGCTGTTGATAGCCGCTTTGTGGAACGGGCTACATATTGGAAAAAGGTCGCACAAGCAGGCAAAAGCATTATGCCTGTTAAAATAGCCTGGCAGAAACAAGAAACAAAGTTGGCTCTTGAAAGGAATGCATATGGTCAAGACTATATGTGTATCAACGTAGATATCGGAAAGTATAAAAACAGAAAGTTAATAGTTGATACGGGCTTGGGTTTTGGTACAGTCATCTTCAGGAAAAAAGCTATTGATGATGGAATAGCATTGTTGCCGGATTCTACAAAGAATATTTCAGCAAGTAATCCTGATATTACGTATAACATGCAGGCTGCCGTCTTAGATAGTTTACACATAGATGGTATTACCATTTACAATCTGCCAGTTTCCATTTCCGATGAAGAGTATGATTATGGATGTGACGGATTTATTGGTACTGCGGACTTATCCAGACTCGGCTATATGGAATTATCCGTAGATAGTATTATATTCCGCCAGCAGATACCTGACCAGAGAAATAATCCTAACATGACACTATATGGCGGAAAAAGAAATGGGCGCGTAATATGTGTTCCATATACATTGGATGGTGAGAGGACTTCATTTGTACTGGATACAGGTGCGGATAGCTTCCTTTTGCCCCAAATGTATGCTGATCGGCCTATGATTATGGCAGAAATAGGAGGACAGTCTATTTGGATTGAAGCAGGGAAATATCCTCATGCTTTTGTGCCGGACAAGAATTCAAGAAGCTACATTGGAACTCCAATTTTGGGTATGTTCAAGCGTGTCTTTATTAATTTCAGGGATTGCCATATAGATTTTATTGGCAAGCGGCAAGGTAAAGAGGTATTTTGGGAATACAGTAATCAGAAAAAGGAATAACGAATAACATGAAGAGAGCAGTTTATTTTGTTTTGTTTCTTGGGGTGATTCTATTAGTTAGTTCTTGTACATTTCCTCATTGGTTTGTGTCTCCAAGGCATATCTCAGTTGATGGGGCGGCAGGAAATGCACTAGAGATAGTGGAGGTAAGAGAGACGATGAAAAGAAAAAGTCATTTTAGTTTAGATCATTATTTCCCTTCCCAAACGCTAAATGTTTCAGAGAAATCTTTTTCCGTACTTTATCAAGGTAAACTTATTCAGCCAAAAGTGTGGGCTTGTTTCCCTGATAAGCAACTCAGATTGAAAAAAACTACCACCATTCCGCAAATGACACCCATACACATCTCTTTCAATGTCAAACGGAAACAAGGTGACACTATCCATATTGTTGAGCGTGATGTTCTGCAGATTAATGATAGCATAGTTATCAATGTGGAAATACCTGAGATGTACGAGGAATGTGATAGTATTGATGTACAGCATAAAAACGATAATCATGAACAATAAAATATTAGAACAACTGAATGAAAGTCAGCGCGTTGCTGTGGAATACTGCGACGGGGCGAGTCTGGTGATTGCGGGTGCGGGATCAGGAAAGACGAGGGTGCTGACGTATAAGATCGCATGGCTGTTGGAGAAAGGTAAGGAACCAGGAAGTGAGCCTATCAGACCGTGGAATATACTGGCGCTGACGTTTACAAACAAGGCGGCACGGGAGATGAAAGAGAGAATCGGCCGATTGGTGGGCGAGGAAGAGGCGAGATACTTGCAGATGGGTACATTCCATAGTGTGTTTGCGAGGATTCTGAGGGCAGAGGCTGAGAAGATAGGCTTCAATTCGAACTTCACCATCTACGATCAGAGTGATGCCCGTTCGTTGGTGAAGACGATCATCAAAGAGATGCAGCTTGACGATAAGGTTTATAAGCCGGCGTCGGTGGCTGACAGGATATCGATGGCCAAGAACCACTTGCTGCTTCCGCAGGCCTACGCACAGAGCTCATGGGCCAAGGATGATGCACAGCAAAAGCGGCCGCAGGTATATAATATATATAATAGGTACGCGGAGAGGTGCAGACAGGCCAACG
>JAEEGH010003411.1_pt1 | contig 41821 bp, 29 predicted proteins | sample 9134181 | NCBI WGS metagenome assembly JAEEGH01 (sample SAMN16246544, study PRJNA631951) | gut metagenome | biome: gut microbiome; feature: rumen; material: DP-attached | host: Bos | place: Iran: Karaj | collected 2018-10 | reverse complement strand
AGATATAAACAATGTCACCGACTGAAAAGTTGTTATACTCCATAGTCCAATCTATAAAGTGTAGGTTTTCTAGTGCTTCTCTGTGATGGCACTTTTCCCTTCTAGCAAAAACCAACCAATTCTTTTTCATCAAGTCACATCTTTATTTGGGTACAAAATTACTCATTTCCACTCATATTCATTTCAAGTGGTTGCTTTTTTTATGCTTATTTGTGAATCCAGTTGCAGGATTCAGTCTTTTCTAGTAACTTTGCGCCATCATTAATATAATAATGTACGTGCGCAATGAATGTGATTCTATCCATCCGACCCAACTTCTGCAAGATGATATTCAGTGGCAAGAAGGTATATGAGTACCGTAAGAGGGTATTCACACGCTCGGACGTGGATAAGGTCTATGTGTATGTCACCAAACCAATCTGTAGAATTGTGGGATATTTCACCATTGGCCATGTGATTGAAGATTCACCATACAATGTGTGGGAAATGACATATAAGGATAGCGGAATCAACAAAGAGTATTTCGATGCCTACTTCAAGAACTGTGACATGGCTCATGCAATAAAGATTGGTGAAGTGGTTAAGCTAGACAACCCCATTGACCCCAAGGAAGTGATTAAGGACTTCCACGCTCCACAGAATTTTATGTATGTGAATTACGACATATAAACTTTCAGTTTGTGTCACTCAGAAGTGTTTGTGAACTTCCGTTTCAGAAAGAGAATAACGAAAATCGTCTGAAACCCCTTTAAACACTGAGATTCCAGACGATTTTGTGACTTTCACTTCCTACAATAGTGAAAGATTTATTGGTTATTTACCTTCTCAAAGAAGAAGGTCATTCCCATCCCCTTCATTTGTACTTTCATTTTTCCTTTTTCTTTTTCAATTATATCATACTCAAATGTGGCTAGACTATTTTTTAAGGATAATACAGAACCAGACAAATTCCATTCACCTTGTATTTCGTCACTCGATTTAGTTTCCACATAAGTTCCATCTGACTTAAACGAAATGTGGGTTGGATTTGAGCTGTCAGTTTCCATCTTAACAATCCATTCTCCAACTAATTCATTTTCGTCACTTCCACCACAAGCGGTTAAACTCAATGTTGCAACCATCATTGCAAGCATCATAATTGTTGAATACAGTTTTTTCATAATGTTGTTTGTTAAATTATTGTTATTAAAGTTGATAATACACAGTTCCATCGGTGGGGTCAGTCAGTGTGAATTTGTCACCAACAATATTGACTGTCAGTTTCCCTTCTCCATACATGCCACCACCATATCTGAGTAATGCACTTGTAGAGTTATAACGCAAAACGGACAAAACACCAGCGTAGTCACCATCAACATACAGTCTGCCGCTTCCATCGACCTTCATAGTCAAACCGTCACTAGAATGGAAAGATTGGTTAGCTGCGTAATCCGCCCCATACCCGTTCACTTTCCGGGAGCTATTCAATGCCCCAATGAGGCATGAAAAAGCCTTGTTTTGATGTCCATTCATTCTGAAAAAGAACGTAAAGTGAACATTATGGACATTGAAACGACATTTTTCCGGCTGATACCCGTTCACCACCAAAACGGAGTCACGGAAGCGACTTTTTTCCGCCCCATATCCGTTCAATCGGATCTGGGTATCGATTCTTTTCCGCCCGATACCCGTTCACAGGATGGACGGACTGATGCCATCGACATCGCCTATTTTCCGGAGCATACCCGTTCAGTCGTGACACGGGGTCAGGCGTATTCGGTCTTTTTCCGGCCCATGTCCGTTCACTCTTTGGCGATATATGCCTATCTTTGTACTGGGAAATCAACAAACACCAGTACACGTATGGCAGGAACAGTAAAGGAAATGAGCCTGATCAAGCAAGTGCTGCAGCTGAAGCAGCGTGGAGAATCGAACCGCGGCATCGCCCGCCAGTTACCAATCAACAAGGACACAGTCAATGGCTACATGCAGACCATCGAGGCCAACGGCTGGCAGATAGAGGATCTGCTCCAGACAGACGACCCTGTGCTGGAAGGCATGTTCCATGCAGGCAGTCCGGCCTATACCGACGAGCGCATGAAGGAGTTCCTTCGTCTGCTACCTTACTTCCGTGAGCAGCTCACCAACCGCAAGCTGCATGTGACACGGCAGCTGCTGTATGACGAGTATCGCAAGACACATCCCGATGGCTACGGCAAGTCGCAGTTCTATGAGCACTTGAAGCAGAACCTCGTGGCCCAGAAGGATATTACCACCGTACTATCCATGACCTATAAGCCGGGCGAGAAGCTGATGGTGGATTTCGCAGGCGACAAGCTGCCGTACATCGACCCTGAGACGGGCGAGGTAAAGAAGGCGGAGGTGTTCGTGGCCTGCATGCCCTACAGCGACTACATCTTTGTCTGGTGCGTCCCGTCGCAGCGCACGGAGGACTTCCTCTTCGCCCTCCGTATGTGCCTGGAGCATCTCGGAGGCGTGCCTCCCATCGTGGTGCCCGACAACCTGAAGTCAGCCGTCATCACACCAGACAGACATGAACCAGGCCTGAACAAGGCCCTGCAGGACATGGGCAACCACTACGGCTTCACCGTACTGCCCTGCGATCCGGGCGAGCCTACGCAGAAAGCACTCGTGGAGGATGCCGTGAGTATCACCTACAATCGTATCGCAGCCAAGCTCAGAGGACGCGGCATCGTCGGTCTCCCGGCTTTGAACAAGGCCGTGGAGGAGCAGAACGTGATGCTCAACCAGACACGCATGCAGAAGCGCCCCTATACCCGTGAGGAGCGTTTCCACGCAATGGAGAAACCTGAGCTGAAGCCACTTCCTGAACAGATATTCGAGATGCGCTACTATGCGGACCTGAAGGTGCAGAACAACTGCTTCGTGGAACTGCGTCACGACAAGGTCACCCACTTCTACAGCGCCCCATACGCCTATGTCGGGCGCAAGGCGAAAGTCATCTTCACGCGGTCATGGGTGAAGATATACGTAGACAACCAGCTGGTGGCCACACACAGGCGCAAGCATGAATACGGCTACACCCACGTGCCGGAACACCTGGCCTCCAAGTCACGAGCCATCACGGAGCGGAGCGCCGCCTACTATATCGCATGGGCAGGCAAGAGGTCGGAGGACTGCAAGGCATACGTCACAGAGATCTTCAACCCCAGACGCACCGGCAATCCCGAGGAAGTGTACTACCGCATCTGCGGAGCCATCATCTCATCCTACAGGAAGTATGAGGGCTCGCTGGTAGACCTCACCTGCCGCCAGTGTCTTGAGAACCGCGTATTTACCTATAAGAAGTTTGAGACTATTCTCAAGAACAACTACCTCCATCAGGCCGACGACGAGCCGGGCCTGTTCGCACCCGTACCCACAGACCACGCCAACATGCGCGGCAACGGATATTTCAAATAACAAGCATTATTCACAATCTAACAGAATCAAGTTATGACAGACGAGACAGTGAGATTCCTACACGACCTCAAGCTGCCGGGAATGGCAGCCTGCTGGACATCGCTCGAAGAGACGCACCAGCTGGACAAGGTATCACTGCGCGACGGCATGCAGCTGATGCTGCAGCATGAGCGCGACACACGCCAGGCGAACCGCATAGCCAGGCTCATCAAGAACGCAGGCTTCAGGCAGAAGGCCACTATCGAGGAACTGGAAATGGACACCACACGCGGGCTGTCCACCGCCGATGTCACCGAACAAGCCACAGGTGGCTACATACGTGACGCGCGGTTCACTATTGTTATTGGCCCCACGGGCACAGGTAAGACCTTCTTCATCTGTGCCATGGGCGAGAGGGCATGCCGTCAAGGGTACAAGACGCTCTACTTCACCATGAACACGCTCATAGACCAGCTGCGGCTGGTGCATCTGGAAGGGCGTGAGACAAACTTCTTCCGCAAGCTCTCTGCCCACGACCTGCTCATCATCGACGACTTCGGCATGGTCAGGCTCGAAGGGCAGATACAGCACGACTTCGAGCAGATTATCGACGACAGGTACAACCGCAAGGCGCTCATCCTGGCAAGCCAACTGCCTGTTGCTGACTGGTATAACGTATTCCAGAGCGAGTTGATTGCCGAGGCATGCCTCGACAGATTAGTGCATAAATCAAAAAGATTTGAACTGAAAGGCGAGAGTTTGAGAAAAAAGTATTAATTTTGCCGCCGATAGAGTAAATCACCAACCGAGTGAACGGATATCATCGGAATTGGTGAACGGCTATCGCCGGAATACGCAGTTCTTTGAAAATGTGATTAATTAAAGTTTGGTTCGGTCGGTATCGGGACACGTCAAAAATTCGTTTCGTAAGAAACGTACCCGCCATGAGCGACTTGAAATGGGACATGGAATAATCCATCCCTCGTTCCTTCATCATCAGTTTTGCGACGTTCAGCGATGCGAACGATGCATTGAATGCGAAGTCGAGCTTCCAGGGGTCTCTGGCCTGACAGTCCATAAGTCCTGTGTGGTTCTTGGCATCCCGATAACAAAACTCTATCTGAAACCTGGTCCTGTAGAAATCCAACACTTCCTCACCTGTGAGAGTGGTGTCAGTAGAGAAGAAGAGTTTATGCTTACCGTCAGGCATCAGCCAGATGACAAGACGTACCTTGCACTTCAATGACTTTGAATAAGCCAGTAGTGTATAGGCCCTGCCCATAAGCCCCTCAATCGAGAGCAGCTGCATCCGGCTTTTGTCAAGGTGCTTGTAGTCAATCTTGCCGTCAATCATCTTGGGTCTCCCTCTCTTGCCCGTCCTCTCTCCCTCGTAGAGGTAGCACAGGTGGGCATCGTCACGGAAACGGCTGATAAGGTGGAAGCCATACTGATGGATGCCGCCAAAGAAGGTGCTGTTCGAGAAGAATGCGTCAGCCACGATGAGATGGGACAGTTTCAGCAGTTCCTTGCTGTAGCGCTTGATGACTCCGATGTAATGCTCAGTGAGTGACTTGTTGCGCATCTTCAGCTCAGATGTGCCTGGAGTCTGATGGGCACGAAGCATCATGCAGTTGTGGGCATCGAGGTTGATGAGTCCAAGTCCCATGATCTCCAGCCCATGCTTCACGGCACCTGCACATCCCGACCAGAAACGACCAATATGCGGAGTCTTCTTGCCCGCCTTGCTGATGAAGCTCGGATCGATGGCTATGGCCATGCGTCCCACTTCACCGAAGTAGCGCAGGGCAAGCGAGATGTTGAAGCGGAGCCAATTGATGCTCTTCGAACGCCTGCGTCCGAAGTTTTGGCGGTAGCACTGTTCGCCGTGCCTGCCATACCTACCCAACTGGGTGAAATTTATCCTTCCTGGTACAACCATGTATAAAAGTAGTATCTCGATGATGATTTTCTCAAAACTTTTGCTTAACTTTGCAGCGGAGTCCACGATGGCCTCCTTGCATATGCCCGTATATTGGTCGAGTGCTTCTGAAATTTTCTTCATAACTGAGTAATGTAAGAGACTACTAAGTTACTGAAAATCAGGCACTTGACCAAATTTTATTAGTTATATTTTGTTAATGTAGCTCATTGATTTTCAGACGATTAAATTTATTATTAACTAAGTATTGCTTGTCATAACATCGAATTAATTATTAGTATTTTCCCAAAGATTCAAACTTGTCAACGCCTTGTTCATTTCGTTCTTTTCGGTGCAAAGATAGTACTTTTTTTCTTTATATTTGCTTTTTTGCTTACTTATTCGTAACTTTGCACCCAAATTAGGATGATGAAGATAGGATACGACGCGAAGCGGATTGTGCGGAATGGCACGGGACTGGGCAACTACGGACGGACGTTGGTGAATGACATTGCCCAGTATGATGCGCAGTTAGACCTGCGGCTCTATGCCCCAGACAAGGGGCGCGACGAGTTGCGGGGACAGATTGTGGCGCAGGACAATGTGTCGTTCTGCTATCCTCAGGAGTCTGCCCTGCCCTTTGCCAAGGCCTGGTGGCGAACCAAAGGTGTGGTGAAGGATCTACAGCGGGACCAGATTCAGATCTATCACGGACTGAGCGGTGAGCTGCCCTTTGGCATCAGCAAGACGAACATCCGCAGCGTGGTGACCATCCACGACCTGATTTTCCTGCGCCATCCGGAATACTATCATTGGATTGACACGAAAATCTATACCTGGAAGTTCCTGCAGACCATCAAGGAGGCCGACCATATCATCGCCATCAGTGAATGTACGAAACGGGATATCATGGAGTTCGGCGAGGTGGACGGCAGTCAGATAAGCGTGATCTATCAGAGCTGCGCGCCGAGGTTTGGAGCCAGGAGTCAGGAGTCAGGAGTCAGGAGTCAGGAGAATAGAAATCGCTATATCCTCAGCGTGGGGTCGATTGAGGAAAGGAAGAATATATTGTTGGCGGTGAAGGCGTTGCCGTATCTGCCGGAGGATCTGAAACTGGTGATTGTTGGACGGCACACGAAATATACTGATGTGGTGCAGGAGTATGTGCAGAGGCATGGGCTGACACAGCGGGTGATGATTCTGCATGGGGTGAAAAATGAGGAATTGCCCGACTTGTATGCAGGGGCTGAGGCGTTTGTCTATCCGTCTGTCTACGAGGGTTTTGGCATCCCCATTATCGAAGCCATCAGTACGGGGTTGCCAGTGGTAGCCTGTACTGGATCGTGCTTAGAGGAAGCTGGAGGGCCAGACAGCCTCTATGTGGCGCCTGATGATGCAGAGGGTATGGCTGCTGCTATCCGACAGGTGCTCAGAGGGGCTGAGGGGCGCGAAGAGCGCATCCTGCGCAGTCAGGCCTATATCCGCAGGTTCGAGGGACAGAACGTCGCCCAACAGGTCATTGATCTCTATAGAGATTTAGCCTAAGGATGGTTTTTTAGTCTAAGGATTTTAGGATTTAAGGATTTGGTGCTCCGCACTGGATTAAAAGGATTGCTCGGCACAGATCAAATGGATTGCATCGCACACCTTCCTTAAAATCCAAACCTTTAGGTTTAATCCTAAAATCCTAAAATCCTTAGACAAAATCAGAACTTCCAGCGGAGCTGGAAGTCGAGATCTGACTGCGAGGAGCCGTTGATCTGCTGGTAGCTGGTGCCTATTACGGAACGATCGAAATAGTCGGTAGTGCCGAATTTCGCAGTAAGAATCAGATGTCTGTTGATTTCCGCCCGTGCCATCAGCCAATAACGGATGCCTTCGCCGCTATACTGGCTGAAGCCGTAGCTGTAGAGCGGTCCTGACTCATAGAGATAGACACGACTGTCGTAACTGTCGGTATGAAAATAGCCCAAGCCACCACTGAGCCTCAGCCAACGATGATGATAGCCCAGCGACTGACTCACCATCCAACCCCGTTCCTGACCACCGAAAGTAATCTGAGTATAGTCTAATTGCGTGCGACTGCTAAAGAGGCCGTCATAGGTCAGGCTTAGGCGTCCGCGATGCTCCGTTCTGTTCTCCAGATTAGTCTTCTTTTCATTATCTCGCTGACGGAATTTCAAGCGATAGCGGGCATCTACAGTCCAATGATTCCGAAGGTAGGACACCTGTAACATATTATCGAACGAATGCGAGGACTGCGAGATCTGATACTTGGCCCAAGGGAAATATCCATAGTCGCTATAAGCCATCACCTTCCATCGGGGCGACGGTTGCCAGTTGACACCCAGATAGACGCCGCTCTCATTCTGTACCGAGCCTCCATCGCTGAAACTATTGGCATAGAGCGAGGTATAGCGGAAGGAATAGAAACGGTAGAGCACCATCAGCGAGACCTCGCTGCCACATTGCAGGCTCAGACTGTTGATAGTGGCCAAGGCACCATTTTTATTCATCGCCGTCTCACCATTGAAGGCAAAACGGTGATGGACATAGCCATAGTCGGCGCTGAAGTTCAGGAAGTCCGTTCCCTGGGCGGCATGCTGACGATAAAGCACAGAGGTTTTGGGTTTCAGTTCGCGATTCAGATGGGTAGCGACGATATTCAGGCCTGCGTGGAGGCCATGCTGCTGATAGCGGATGTTTCCTCCGAAGGTGGTGTTTCGGAGGTTGTCTTTCTTCTCCAGCTCTGTCTCTGTGCGATGATAGCCCGATGTGATGATGGTGGTGGCCGTGCCGTCCTTATTGAGGGTAGCATCCATCGCCCGATACGACAGGAAGCCCGTTGCCGAGAGTCCTTTCGCAATCGTCAATGTGGCTCCTGCGCCTTGCAGATAATCGGCTGCGCTGCGGGAGGAATGGGCACGCAGGGTGCTGGCGGAACGACCTAAGTTCTGCAGCGACGTCAACTTTCCCATCGCAAAACCATTGTTGGCAATCAGTCCCTGACCCATCGACACGCGATATTTCCCCAGCACCAGAGACTCTAAGCGTCCCCAATGCTTGATTTGCAGGTAATAGGAGTAATAGTCGTATCCCCAACGGTTCTTATTCGCAAAGAACGGTTCTCCGGCATCCTGTGCCCCAACGAGTCCGGCCTTCACGTGATCACCATACGAGAACTGGTATTTCAGCCAATGGCGATATGGCCAGCCTTTATAGACCTCGTCATCGCCTCGTCGCTCATAGAAAGGGATTCTGGCCGTTGCCATCAGTTCATGCCGACTGTAGGCCCGACTCCAGATGTTTTGACTATAGACTATAGAATCTTTTATTTCCACAAAGTAAGTGAGCAAGCGGCGTCGCTGATAGTCCAGAGAACGGATCATCTGCAACTCAGCCAGTGATTTCATTGGGCCGTATTGGTAGAGATAGGCCATGATGTCCTCCACCTGCTGGGCAGAGAGAAATGGCAGTTGCTCCAATTGCTCTCGCGAAACGTGGTTCAAATCCATCGGATGCTGATCCAGCTCACACAACAGTTCATACATCTCCTCCCAAGCCGCAGTCCCCACATCTTCAATCGTCATCACCTCATTGAGATACGTTTCCCACGGACGCTCCGACTGGGCAGAAGCAGTGAATAGTGCACAGTGAATAGTGAATAGTACCAATACTACTCGCTCCTGCCAATACAATCCTTGATTTTGTGCCTTCATACGTCGTAAATATTTAAGATTCACGCTGCAAAGATAATAAAAAAAGGTAAAAGTGAAGAGTGAAAAGTGAAAAATTTGCTGCCGCTCGGCATTTTTTTGTATTTTTGCAGGCGAAATGACAAAGACGAGGCTATATATCAGAGTGATAGCGATACTATTCACTATTCACTGTGCACTATTCACTGCCTCTGCCCAAGAGGGGCGGATCACGGCGGAGCAGGCGTTGGCGGAGATGGACTCCCCCACGTTTGTGCCTACGGTAAAGATTGGCAAGGTACTCGTGGACGGCGACAGCATACAGTATATGGAGATGAACAACGTGTATGTCTATCCCGAACTGACCTTTAAGAACAAGAAACAGGCACAGGCCTATATGCGACTGGTGAACAATGTGAAGAAGGTGCTCCCCATAGCCAAGGAGGCCAAGCAGATGCTCTACGAGACTACTGAGGCCTTAGAGATGCTACCCACTCAGGAGGCAAAGGAGGCCCACATGAAGAAGGTGGAGAGCGAGATATTCCGCACCTATAAACCAAGGATGAAGAAACTGACCTACTCACAGGGCAAGCTGCTGATCAAACTGATAGACAGGGAGTGCCACTCGTCAAGCTACGAGATGATACAGGCCTTTATGGGACCTTTCAGAGCAGGCTTCTGGCAGACCTTCGCCTGGGCCTTCGGTGCCAGCCTGAAGAAAGGCTACGATGCAGAGGGCACAGACAGGCTAACGGAGAGAGTGGTGCTGATGGTAGAAGCAGGACAAATATAGTGAATAGTGATTAGTGAATAGTGAAAAGTGAATAATGAGGAAGAGCTGTAGAATATGGTGGATGGTGGTGGGAGTGATACTATTCACTATTCACAATTCGTTATTCACTTCTTGCGCCCGTCAGGAGCCCAAGATTTATACGCATGACGTGCTGAACCGCATGACACCAATCAAGGATCAGGGCAATACTCCCACCTGCTGGATCTACGCCATGCTCGCCACTATCGAGACAGAACACCTCGCATGGGGCGACTCTGTGAACCTCTCACCTTATTATATCGAGAAGATGATGCGGCAGGAGCCTAACCTGCCCAAAGACATACGGGGTATGGGAAAGACGGCCCTCAACCTGATACAGAAATACGGTATCGTGGGCTATGATGCCATGCGTTCCGTGGAGACACCTGCCCCCAGATACGTTTTCATGGCAGGAGCTGAATACACAGCACAGGAGTTTGCACGCAGTGTCTGCAAACCTGACGAGTATATCGCCCTCACAGCGAATGAGGAGGAGCCTTATTATCAAGAGGTGGATATCGTGCTACCCGACAATTGGATGAACGACCGTTTTTATAACATCCCCATCGATACGCTTCTGAAGAAGACGGAACGTGCCGTACGCCAGCATCATGGTGTGTGTTGGGAGGATGAGAACCACGCAATGGCTATCGTCGGCATCGCCCACGATGATGGAGGACATCGGTATTTCATCATGAAGAACTCGTGGGGTACCGAAGGCCCTTACGGCGGACTGGAATATATCTCTTATAAGACCTTCCGCAAACGTACACTCGCGGTAGAAATGACAAAAGAAGCGTATGATTTATAAACCACGAATTCCACTAATTTCACGAATGATTCAGTGCTCAGCCAAAATTCGTGTAATTCGTGCAATTCGTGGTCTTTTAATAATTACTTGTTCAGTTTCCAGATGACGCCATCCTTGGTATCCTTTACTTCGAAACCGGCGGCAGCCAGTTCGTCGCGGATCTTATCGCTGGTAGCCCAGTCTTTTTCAGCCTTGGCCTTCGCACGGAGCTCGAGTACCATGTCCATCACCTTGCCGAAAGCTTCCTCACGCTCCTGACTCCTGGCTCCTGACTCCTGACTCCTATTCTGAAGTCCCAAGATATCCTCTGCAAAGAGGCGCATGACTTCTTTCAACTCAGCAAGACAATCTGCACAGATGGTAGCCTTATGATCGACGAGCTTATTGATGACGGTACAAGCCTCGAAGAGATAACTGATGACCTGAGGTGTGGCGAAGTCGTCGTTCATAGCATCGTAGCACTTCTGACGCAGGGCCTTTACAACCTTCTCAGTCTCGGCATCGCACTTGTCGCTGATCTGCACACGCTCCAAATCACTGATGGCATTCATCAGTTTCTCCAGTCCCTTCTCTGCGGCTTCGAGGGCCTCATTAGAGAAATCGACGGTGCCACGATAGTGCGCTGAGAGCACGAAGAAGCGGATGGTCATCGGCGAATAGGCCTTATTCAGCAACGGATGATTGCCGGTGAAGAACTGCTCGAGGGTGATGAAGTTGTTATAAGACTTACCCATCTTCTGACCGTTGATGGTGAGCATATTGTTATGCATCCAGTATTTCACGGCCTGATGACCCATCGAGGCCTGAGCTTGTGCGATCTCACACTCATGATGCGGGAACACGAGGTCCATACCACCTCCGTGGATATCAAATTCCTCACCTAAGTACTTACGTCCCATAGCCGTACATTCACAGTGCCATCCTGGGAAGCCATCACTCCAAGGAGAGGGCCAGCGCATGATATGCTCGGGCTGCGCCTTCTTCCACAAAGCGAAATCTGCCTGATTACGCTTCTCACCTACACCATCGAGTTCACGACTGGCGTCCTTGATATTCTCTAAGCTACGGCCGGAGAGAATGCCATATTGGAACTTTTTGTTGTAAGCCTCGATATCGAAATAGATAGAGCCGTTGCTCTCATAGGCAAAGCCATTGTCGAGGATCTGCTGAACCAGCTGCTGCTGTTCGATGATATGACCTGTGGCATGAGGTTCGATAGAAGGACGCAGCACATTCAGCGCATCCATCGCCTGATGGTAGCGGTTGGTATAGTACTGCGCGATCTCCATGGGCTCCAACTGCTCCAGACGGGCCTTCTTGGCAATCTTGTCCTCACCCTCATCGGCATCGTGCTCCAGATGGCCTACATCTGTAATGTTACGCACGTACCTTACTTTATAACCTAAGTGTTTCAGATAGCGGAACACCAGGTCGAAGGTAATGGCAGGACGGGCATGTCCCAGATGGGGATCGCCATAAACCGTAGGTCCACAGACATACATGCCCACATTTGGGGCGTGAAGCGGCTCGAAGCGCTCCTTCTGCCGCGTCAACGTATTATAAATGACTAATTTTGATTCCATACTTTTCTTGTTTTACCGTTAACGTTTTTCTCTATGTACAGCCCAGAGGGCGTATTCAGACGACGGCCTTGCAGATCGTAATAGGTCTTCTGACCGTCAGTAGTCTTCTGTTCTTTGATAGCTGTGCTGCCATTGTCTATCATGAAGATATAGGTGTTCAGACTCTTTGCAGGATAGCTGACTGTCAGTTCTTTCACAGGCTCATCGATGGCGATGGGCTGTTCCTGACAGAGTTTCTCAGTCTCATTCCCAGCTGAAAACAGCTGTACACCACTCTTAATATTAACAGGCAGTTTGAGCTTCAGGTCATGATCATTCTTTGAGGCATTAATCGCCATCACGATGAGAGAGTCCCCCTTGATATAAGCTGACGCCTGAATGGCATTATCAGTGGCGTTGGTAAGGCCTGAGGTACCCAAACGGGTAGAACCAGTGACATGTTTGGAAAAATGCGACATGACAAAGGCACGAGGCAACAGCTTGTTCTTCGTATTGCCAGGGTTATATTTAGTCTCACCTGTTCCCACGAAAGCCCAGTGAGCCCGCATGTACCAATAGATGTATCCTGTACATCCCGCATTCATACACTCATTCAGTTCCTTGGCGAATGTCAGCTGTTCGTCCCAATTGGGCAGGTGGTCGATATTGTCCGTCACCGAGTGCTCAGTCATCCAGACTTCCTTACCGTATTTAGCAGCGAGGACAGCAGCACTCTTCATATTGCCAAGGGGCGGATGGCCATAGAGATGACCTGCGACAATATCAATCTGTTCACGTGCTACGGGGTCGTTCATCAGCATATCAGAATAGTCAGGACGGAACCCTAGAGGTTCTGCACTGATCAGACGCACACCCTTATAGGTCTCTCTGTCTAACAAATGGGCATAGTTCTTGACAAGGTCAAGCTGCTCTTCTGGTTCATAGAGACAGCCGGAATAGTTGACCCACCAGTCGGGCTCGTTCTGGATGGAGACGGCATCGACATTCACACCATTATCTTTCATATACTTCAAGAACGTGTTCAGCCAAGGGAAGAATTTCTCATAGCAGTCTTTACGCAACCTTCCCTTCTGGTTACCCTGATCATCAGCATTGCCGCCTTGTGCCGTTCCGTTAGTCTTATAATCTCCCGGGGGTGACCAAGGGGTACCAAAGACGATACCACCGCGCTGCTTGACGATCTTCGCCGACGGCAAAGATCCTTTCCAGTCATAGGGAGTGTCATAGTTGCCCCACTCCTTCACGATGACATCGCCTACGAAATTCGGTGAGATCTCCATACGCATGATGTTCAGCCCTATCTTTGACTCTGCCCCGTAGAGTAGCTTCACGGGCTGTGTATCGCTTCCAAACGGACACATGGCACCATCGCAACAAGCTGCGCCAAAACCCGTAATCGTCTGATAGCGAGTGTCGGTTACCGTCAGGTTAATATTACCTGCATGGACAGACACCACTGCAACCAATGCGATAATTGAAGAAAAAACTCTATTCATTGATGTCCAAAAATGATTTTGGCTGCAAAGGTACATATTTTCCGTCAAATAATGTCACTTTGCAACCAAAAACTGCATTCTACTCAAAGAATCCAAAGCCACCGATGGTCGTGAGCATACGCTCCACATAGTCCCAAGACGTGGGTGAGAACTCAAAGCCAAGACGGTACAGCACCTGCGTGGTATAGTCGTTATCACGCTTCACATCAGCCGTCTTCTGTCCGTGTGCCATGTCCTGATATGCCAACAGTGATGACAACTGGCGGGCTTTCTGCGGATCGTTCTTTGCCTGCTCCATCGCCTCTGCAAAAGCATCCTGTTCCACAAATTGAATTCCCTCCCCCACACTCTTCAGACCCTGAAGCACATCACCCAGGAACTGTCCGTGAATATTGTAGGGATGGAAGACCGTACAATCCTTTGGCGTGGTAGCCAGAAGGACTATCGCTTTCGAGACTTCGTTGATGGGCGAGAACTCCACCTGTTTGTTACGCATAGCGTATGGACAGCATCCCAACATATTATAGACCTTGATACGGCCCATAAAGGAGTTGGTGGAGAAATTAGCCTGGAACTCACCATCGGTACTGCGGGCTGCGAGATTACCTACACGCATGATCTTAGCACGTAAGCCATGCAGGGCAACAGCATCGAGAATCAACCGCTCAGCCATGAACTTTGAGTAGATGTACTTATTGCCGAGGAACTGTCCCATGTAGAAACGCTGCTCGGTAAAGACATCGTCCTTGATGGTGCCTGCCCACAAACCACGGGTACTGGCCGTAGAGACATGTACCAGCTGGGCACCAGTCTTGAGACAGAAGTCCACACAACGCTTGGCACCACCGATATTCACATCCTCAATCTCCGTTCCCTCAGAGAAGTGCTTCACGATAGCGGCACAGTTAAAGACGGTGTTTATGGAGGTAAGAGGTGAGAGGTGAGAGGTGAGAGATATGATATCCCCAGTAACATCGCCAAGGACAACGAAAAGACGGGTGCCGAGGAGAGACTTGAAAGCATTAGCGAAATAGTAGTAGAGCAGCGTACGCAGACGACTCTCTGCTGCCTCCTGACTCTTACCACGAACCAGACAGTAAATGTTTGTGGCATCAGAGTCGATAAGTTCGCGCAAGATATGAATGCCTAAGTAGCCGGTAGCACCTGTCAAGAGCACATTGCCCAAAGCCTGGCGTTCGCCCTTGCGGAAACTGTCAAGCGTGTTACGCTGCAACAGATTGTTGATGGCGGTATAGTCATAATCGGTAATCTCATCGCCGGAATTTCCGGAATCGCCGGATTCTCCGGTGATAAGCACTGCCAGCTGTCGCGGTGTAGGATTGGCAAACACATCGCCGTAGGCCACATGCAGACCTGCCTTATCAGCCTCGATGATGACACGGGTCACAACGAGCGACGTACCTCCGAGTTCGAAGAAGTTATCCGTGGCACCCACCTTATCCATCTGTAGGATATCGGCGAAGATGTCGCAGAAAGCCTTTTCCGTATCATTGGCAGGCGCCACGTATGCCGAAGAAACGGCGAGCTGTGGTTCTGGCAGTGCCTTCACATCGGTCTTGCCATTAGGCGTCATCGGCATCTCCTTCAACTGGAGATAGGCCGTAGGTACCATATATTGCGTCAGACGTTTTGAGATTTCTGCTTTCAAGGCATCAGGAGCAATCTCACGATCGGCAGTATAATAGGCACAAAGATGTTCCTTGTCATTCAACTTACGGATCATGATCACAACCTTCTTCATTCCTTCTACAGAGAGCATGACGTTCTCAATCTCACCCAATTCGATACGTAAGCCACGCAACTTGATCTGGTGGTCCGTACGACCAAGAATGACGACATTGCCATCTGGCAGCCACTTAGCATAGTCACCAGACTTATAGATCCGTTCGCCATGATATTCCACAAAGCGTTCACGGGTCATCTCATCGAGGTTATTATAGCCTCGTGCTACACCTCGACCTCCGATATAGAGCTCACCGACGACGCCTACTGGCAATTCATTGCCATCGCTGTCGACAATAAACTCCTTGACATTCAACTGCGGCTTACCAACTGTGACTTGAGTTGCATTTGTGAGTTCTGCATTATTCGAAGCCACCGTAATTTCCGTAGGACCATAACAGTTGAAGATACGGGCTTTGGTAACACTGCGCATCTGCTGCAAGAGGGCTTCGCTGAATTTCTCACCTCCTGCACGGCAGATCTTCACCTGTGAGATGGCCTTACAGAAGTCATCAGAGGTGAGCCACGTCTGCCAACGGGAAGGTGTTCCTGACACCATATTGATATGCTGCTCCTGAATGAGTCGTGCAAGATCGAGTGGGTTATTAGCCTGTTCCTCAGTAGCAACAATCAGTGTCTTACCGTTATAATAGGCCATACCAATATCCTGCAACGCAGCATCGAAGGAAATCGTTGTCACACTAAGTACACGATCGGCATCTGTCAGCACACCATTGGCAAAGACATTAGCGGGATGACCATAGAGATAATTACAAATACCCTCGTGACGCAGCATCACACCCTTAGGACGACCAGTGGAACCTGATGTATAAATAAGGTACGCGAGGTCATCGGGAGTTAGTGTAGAATTAAGAGTGAAGAGTGAAGAGTTATGATTACCTTGCATGCCATTCTGATTTGTGCTTGTCTGGTAATCATAACTCTTAGTTCTCAATTCTTCACTCAAAATTAATAGTTCTTCCACATTGATGGCTTTATCTGCAGGCACACTGTCCATGCGATCGGCAGTCGTGATGATATAACGGGCCTCACTATCCTCCAGAATCAGTTTAATGCGGTCTGCTGGATAATCCGGATCACAAGGGATATAGGCAGCACCTGCCTTCAGTACACCGAAAAGTGAGAGAATCAGTCGACTGGTACGCGGCAACAACAAAGCCACACGATCACGTTCCTTCACGCCCTTTTGACGTAAGGCAGTCGCAATGCAGTTCGTAGCTTCGTCCATTTCCTGATAGGTGTACTTTGCATCGATAGCCACTAAAGCCTCATGCTCGGGCTGTGTCTGTGCGAAATGACTGATACACTCATGGAAGAACTTAAATGGAGCCTCTCCCGTTGCCGTCTGACGCAAACCGCTCAGTTCCTCTTCCTGATGCTTACTGACGATAGAGAGTTGACGGATCTTGCCTTCCGGCTGTACCATCATCCGCTCTACGACAGCAACGATGCTCTCAGCCAACGACTCAGCAAGACGCTGAGAGTAAACGGCATCATCATACTGCACCACCACTCCACGCGTCTCTATCTTAATATTGATCGGGAACTTGGGGACATTCAGTTCCAACAGTTCCTGACCAACCGTTTTTCCATGAACCGTATACGATGCCAACACCCCCACCTGATAAGCATAGGCAATAGCAGGACGGAAGCCGTAATCGGTAGCGATACGGGCGAAAGGATAGTCCTCATGGCGAAGCGTTTCATCAAACGTCTCACTGGTCTTCTTCAGGAACGTATTGACACTGACATCATCGATATTCAGACCCAAAGCCAAGGTATTGACAAACATACCCACCGTATCTGCAATCTTCAGGTTCGAGCGTCCGCTACTGACAGTACAGAGATACACTTCACGGTTGTTGGTATATCGTGATACCACGTAAGCCGTAGCAGCCAGGAACAGATGAGCAGGCGTTATCTCCTGTTGGCGACAGAAAGCTGTGGCCTTGTCATAATCTGGCAAGCAAACAGCCTCACCGATAAAGCCCTGTTTATTGCTCTTAGGGAGATCGGCAGGTATCTCACTGGCTCCCTCACAGGTCTGCAGCTTCTCTGCAAAGAATTGCTTTGAGGCTTGGAATGCATCTGAGGATTCCGCTTTCTGCTGATCTGCTACAAAGTCAAGATAAGTATAACCTTCTTTCTCAATGGTTTTTCCTTCTAATACGGCATTGATCTCACGAATCAGCAGATCAGCAGAACCTCCGTCAAAGACCAGATGATGAATATCCATCAGCAGATAAACCCCATCCTTCGTCTTTACCACTTCGAAGCGATACAAGGGGGCTTTCTGCAGATTGAAGGGGCGCACAAACTCATTCTTGTATAATATCAAAGCCTCATCACTCATCTCTGTGATAGGCACCTCCACCGTAACCTGATCCTCCAAAGTCTGAACAATCTCATTGTCCTTCGTGGTAAAATGCACACTCAATTCAGGATGTGCCTCCACCACCTGCTTCACGGCCTTTGCCAGTTGCTGTGCATCAGTACCCTCAGGATAACTCAGCAGATAAGGGATGTTATAAATGGTAGACGTGGGATTCTTCAGACAATCAAAATAAACACCCGTCTGGGCATAAGAGAGAGGAGCAACCAAAGAGGTGAGAGGTGTATAGTGAGAGGTGAGAGATGTGTCTGCGGCAGAGTATTCTCTTACCTCTTGTCCCTTACCTCTTACCTCTAAGTAACCCTTCAGAATCTCATTCTCTATCATCTGCAACGTACCCGTCTTCACCAATGTCTTTGAATCAAGGGTAACCCCATAGCGCTTATTCACCTGTACAGCGAGCTTGATAGCAGAGATAGAGGTAAGACCGGCATAACCTAATACCGTCGTAATGCCAAAGTCCTCATTATTCACGATACCTGCAATCATCTCATGAAGTTCCTGCTCCAACACATTCATCGGCGCCTGTTCAGCTTGTTGCTGTGTCATAGCAACAGACTTAACAGGCTTCGGTAGTGCCTTCTTATTCACCTTCTGATTCTGATTCAGCGGAATGGCATCTATCTGCATCGTTACAGCAGGCACCATATAAGGCGGTTTCTCGTCGAGGATAAAGTTATTCAAGGCTTCAATATCGATTTGCTGATCGCTCACAATATAGGCCGCAATAAACTTTCCACCAGCACCACCTTCTTCATCGAAAGCCTGCACAGTAGCATCCTTGATACCTGGGAACTCGCGGATAATAGCTTCCACCTCTTTCAACTCGATGCGGAAACCGCGAATCTTCACCTGGCCATCGCGACGGCCCACAAACTGAATATCACCTGATGGCAGATAACGAACAATATCACCAGAACGATAAACACGCTCATACTTTGCATCATCTGTAAAGGGATTCGGGATATACACCTCTGCGGTCTTCTCAGGTCGGTTCAGATAACCGCGACTCACCTGCGGACCACTGATCCACAATTCTCCTGCAGCACCCACAGGCAGTCGGTGACCTTGCGGATCAACCACATAGAGTCGCATATTATCAAGCGGCTTACCAATGGGTATCTCCTTCATCTTTTTATCCACCAGATAGGTTGTGGTAAAGATGGTACACTCTGTAGGACCATAGACATTATAGAACTGATAGCTCTTAGGCGGAGTCAATGATGCCAACTTCTCACCACCAGTGGAGAGGAATTTCAGCGAGTGATTCTCAATGTTTGAGGCAAATTGATAACCCACCTGCGTAGTCATAAACGAATGGGTGATATGGTTTTGCTCGAAATAATCATTCAGCGCCATCAGGTCAAGGCGCAATTCCTCAGGCACAATATGCACCGTAGCACCACAGGTGAGTGCTGGATACATATCCATCATACAGGCATCGAATCCGTAGCTGGCGTATGCAGCCACATTGTGCTCAGGCTTCAGGTCATAGAACCGCTGATACCAATGGCAGAACGTCACAAGATTACCATGCGTCAGCTGGCACCCCTTTGGCACACCCGTAGAGCCAGAGGTATAAAGCAGAATGAAGAGACTGTTCGGAGTAATCTGAGTACTCTGAATATTCAGAGTATTCGGAAAACTCAGAAGATCCTTTGTCAGCAGCACATCACCCTGATACTCATCGACGATAGGTCTTAATTCTTCATCAGCAATCAGCAACTTGGCATTGGCATCCTGCATCATGAAGTTTAGACGCTCCTTCGGATAGCTGGGATCCAACGGCTGATAGGCACAACCGGCCTTCAGCACACCCAGCGAGGCAATTGCCATCCACTCACAGCGGGGAATCAATACCGATACCACATCCTCTAAGCCTAATCCTTTCGAAGCAATGTACCCGGCAATGCGGTCACTCATCTCATCGACCTCTGCATAGGTGTATTTCTTGTCTTGATAGACCACAGCCACATTCTCTGGTGTCGCCTTAGCCTGCTGACGGAACAATGACACAATCGTCTGCGTGTTGTCATAATCCACATCGGTCTGGTTAAAGCTGTCGAGCACCTCCCGTTGCGAGGGTGTCGCGATGTCCACATCACACAGATACTCCTGATGAAGAAAGCCTTCCACCACCGCCTCGTAGCTCTCCAAGAACTGAGCAATAAGGGTCTCAGAATATTCATTCGAGTTGTATTCCGCCTTGATCTGATAATGATCACCGAGGATAAACGCCTTCAAATAAAGCGAGGCATCGAGTGTACTATTACCAAGACGCACGGTCTTCATCGGCTTACCGCACAACTCATCGTCGGAAAACAACATACCATGCCAAGCAAACATCGAGTTCGACTGCAACCCGAGGTCGTTCACCACATCACTATAGGCATAGACATCATGCTGACGACAACCGCTCATCTGATCTTGTCCTGCTTTCAAATAGTCAATAACCTTCGTGTCTTTATCAAACTTCGCATAGACGGGCAGGGTTTTGACCACCATTCCCACAGAATGAAGGAATCGCTTATCCGTACGACCGTTATAAACGGTGGTAAAAAGCGACTCTTGCTCATTGTTGTATTTCGCCAACAGGTAGGAATAAGCTGTTGTAAAGAAGTTGCTCTTAAAAATCCCATGCTCCTTACAGAAGGCATCTACCTGCGACATATCGACGCTAAGCGTCCTTAACAGCGATGCCTCTGAGTCTTCAGCAATCTCCAAATCGGGCATCAGCTGCGTAAACGTATCCCCGCAATCAAATTGCTGGGCATACCATTTCTTTCCTTCCTCAAAAGCGGCCGATTGGCGCTGTTCTGCTTCTGCCTCTGCCACCTCAGTCATCGTCATCTGCTCAGATGCTAACACATCGCCTTTATATGCTGCATCCACATCATGCAGTATCACCTGCATTGAAGTGCCATCTGCAATGATATGATGCAGATCCTGGAAATAATAATAGTGGTCTGCATCTTTCAGCACTCGGATATGAAACAGCCGGTCCTCATAGATATTAAAAGGTACGATGAGCGATGGTTTCACCGCCTCGAAATCTTCCACTGGTTCTACACTCAGCGAAAACGTCTCATTCTCATCGGCACACTGATAAGGATCGCCGTTCCCATCAAGTCTGATGCGGGTGAAAAGCGTGGGATGCGCCTTCACAGCAGCCTCGATAGCCCGGCAGAGCCGGTCACCATCAAGCGAGCCATCCAGGACATACACATACGGTAAGTTATAACAAACCTCACCTTGGTGAGCAACGCACTCTACATAGAGACCATATTGCGATTTGGATAAAGGGGCTTTAGTCATAATAATATTGTTAATCCTCGAATTCGAACAGATCTACAAATCCCGTCAGACGGAACACGTTCATGATGTCGTCATTCACCTTCTTCATCACTACACGGCTGCCACCAGCCTTGGCGCCTTTCAGGATGCTGATCAGGATGCGTAGACCACTCGAAGCAATATACTCCAGCTTCTCGCAATCGATAATCACATCCTTACCCTCACTATTGTAGAGCGGTTTCAGCACCTCTTCTGCCTCCACAGCAGCAGCGGTATCCATCTCTCCTTCTAAAGCGGCAAACCATTTGCCGTCAATCTCTTCAATCTTAGTAATCATAACTCTAAATTATTAATTCTTAACTCTTAATTATCAGTCTCTTCTTCAGTGTCAGCACATTCTTGCCGTCTGAGCGTTCATAATTAATGCTGTCCATCAACTCGCGCACCAGCAAAATACCCATACCGCCGATAGGACGGTCTTCTACAGACAGCGTGGTATCAGCTTTTTCCTTTTCCGTCGGATCAAAGGCCACACCATTGTCTATGATGACGAACTGCAGCCATTGGCCGTCGGAAGTGGCCTGGACAACGATATCGCCCGTCACTTCTGGCGGATAGGCATAGTCTATCACATTCACCACCGCCTCCTCAACGGCAAGTTTGATCTGCTTGCCTGTCTTCGTGTCAATACCAAGTCGCTCCGTCACCTGTAGCACGAAGGCATTCAACACCTTCACCTGTCTGACGTTATTCTGCAACACAATACTGTCTTCCAGCACCTTCTCATGGTGTACTTTCTCATAACGGATGGCGAGCAAGGTCAAATCATCGCTTGGTTCCGCACCACGGCAGAACTGCACCACTTCCTGCTTCATCCGCTCTACCACTTCGTTGCTGCGGTCTGCCTGATGTCCCTCTAGTACCGCCATAACACGGTCGAGTCCGAACTGCTTCCTATCCAGATTCTTGGCCTCCGTCAGTCCGTCGGTATATAGGAATAGCATCTCGTGATCCTCGATCATCGTCTCTTCCATTACATACTTGAAGTCTTTGAACAAACCGACAGGAATATTGGCCTTGCAGTTTTCAATTGTCCACTGTCCGTTTTTCAGGATAACAGGTTTGTCGTGTCCGGCATTACAATAACGCAGATGCCCCGTAGGCAGGTCGAGCACACCAATAAACAGTGTGACAAAGACATTCGAGTCGTTGCGCTCACATGATGTCTCATTGATAGTCTGCATCACACGGGCTGGATTGTTCTCATGGGCCGAGGCCATACGGAACAGGGCATGTATCACGGCCATCACAATAGCAGAAGGCACACCCTTGCCGCTCACGTCACCAATGCAGAAGAACAGTTTCTCATCGCGGATGAAGAAGTCATACAAGTCACCACCCACCTCCCGGGCAGGTGTCAGCGAGCCAAACACATCAATGTCATCGCGCCCCAGACTGAACGAACGGGGCAGCATTTCTCTCTGGATATTCTTCGCAATACGCAGTTCACTACCTATACGCTCCTGTTCCACTTTCGCCTTCTGTAACTTCTTGGCGTTCTTGGCAAAGCGGGTAATGATCAGAGCTAATACCAACAAGCCCGCCAACAACAGCAGTCCAACGCCAAGTCGCATCTTCTTCAGCTTGCCATACACCTCTTTATCATAGCACACCACAGCAATCTGCCAATGGGGCTTACCCTTGAAGAAGGCATAGAATACAGTACCCTCATCACCATCAGCATCCTTGATAGGAAACACGGTCGTACGTCCGCTGTTACTGAGTGACTTCTTCACCGTACTGTCGTTGATCTGGTTGATGATATGCTCCATCTCCGCCACTTTCTTCTCTCGGGTGTGCTTCGGACCCGCAATCAGCTGACCTTTCTCCGTCAGAATGAAATTGTAAGAGGAAGGATAGATATGACGGTAATTGAGCGTGTCACCCAAGTGTTCTGTAGACATATCAAGACCAAACATCGCCACAAGATTCCCTTTACCATCATGAACGGGGAGGATATAAGTCACCAGTTTCAAACCTGAAACAATATCTTCATAGAGGTCCGTCCACATCGGCGTATCCGACTCACAGACCGCCTTGTAGTAACGGTTTTGGGTATAGTCGCGCCCCTCGGCTCCGATCTCTGCACGCTTGATCTCTCCATTTTCCCACCAGACGAAAGGTTCGAACAAGCGTCCTTTTTCCGGGAAATAATTTGGTACGTAAGCCACCCAGCAACCTGTCAGATTGGGATGAGACCTGAGCACCAACTCCATCACACTATACGAAGAGTCCGGATGAAACAGATTCCGTTTCAAGTCCCAGATATGTCCATTGAGCGAGTTCTCTGCCAGATTCAGTGTGTTTTTCACGACAATGGCCTTCATCGTAATTTCCGACTCGGCCCTTTTTTCCAATTCATCGGCCAACAGACTGCGCGTATAATAATACTGCACGGCAGATATCATCTGCAGCAAAATGGCTGCAGCAATGATAATCATTAAACTCGTGTTGGCTTTTAGTTTCATATTTTTAGTTTAGAGTTGAGAATTGAGAGTCTGGAGTTTGCTACCGCTCTCCCTTCTGCGTAGTCTTCTACGGCGGTAGCAAACTCTCCACTCTCAACTACTTCACGTACTCCGAGAAGTCCGTCAACTTCATATCACCCTTGCGAGCCAATGTGTCGTGCATGGCGAAGGCGGCAGTGAGGCAGTGGTGCGTATGACCACCGGTACCGAGCTTCAGGTAATCCCACAGCAGCTGCTTGTAGTCGGGATGTGCACAATTCTCGATGATGGTCTGTGCGCGCTGCATCGGACTCTTGCCACGCAGGTCGGCAACACCCTGCTCCGTCACGATCACGTTTACATCGTGCTCCGAAGAGTCCTGGTGAGTGACGAAAGGAACGATACTGCTAATGCAACCTCCCTTGGCCACAGAAGGACAGGTGAAGATACTTAGGTAAGCATTGCGGATGAAGTCGCCCGAACCACCGATACCGTTCATCATCTTTGTACCGCTGATGTGGGTAGAGTTGGCGTTACCATAGATATCCACCTCGATGGCCGTGTTGATGGCGATAACACCCAGACGACGTATCACTGCGGGGTGGTTAGAGATCTCACTCTGACGCAGGGTCAGGTGGTTCTTGAAATATTCCATATTGTCATAGACCTGCTTCAGGCACTCGTTCGAAACAGTCAGCGAGCAAGCCGAAGCATCCTTCACACGACCGTTCATCATCATACCCACCACAGCATCCTGCAGCACTTCGGTATAGATATTGAAATCGGGCACGTGCTTGTCCTCACCTAAGGCACCGAGGATGGCGTTGGCCGTAGAGCCTACACCACTCTGCAGCGGCAGGAACTCCTTGGGGATACGTCCTTTGTGCAACTCGTCTACGAGGAACTCAGCCGTCAGGAATCCAATCTTATCAGTCACAGGGTCGCTATCCTTGAAGGCACGAGCCTCATCGGGAATGTTACACTCCACAACACCTACCACCTTTTCTTTGGGAATGCTCACGTATGGCACACCAATACGGTCGCTCACGTTGAAGATGGGTATAGGCTTGCGGTAAGGGGGATCCAACGGCTCATAGACGTCGTGGATATACTTGGCATTAGGATTGTGGAAACTGTTCAGCTCCAGAATCACCTTCTTAGCCAGACGGGCAGCCGTCGGAGAGATACCACCGGCAGCAGTCAGATAGACATGATAGTCGTTACCCACCTCCTCAATATCGCACACTTCGAGGATAGCCCAGTCCACATCACCATAGAACCCATAGCGCAACTCCTGTGCCATGTGACTCAGGTGCAGGTCGTTGTAGGGAATCTCACCCATATTCACATGCTTGCGGAAATCGGGGTTCGTGGTGTAGGGAGCACGGTAGAGGATAGCCTGGGCATTAGCCAGGTCACCGTCTGTCGACTGTCCCGTGGAGGCGCCTGTGAAGATAGCCACTTTAAACTCACGCCCTGCCTCATGCTCGGCAACGGCAATCTTTGCTAACTCCTTGGTGGTAGCCTTTGCCACACCAGCGGGAGTAAAACCACTCATGGCGATATGGTCGCCATTCTTAATCAATGCTGCAGCCTCTGCAGCGGTCATACGTGTATAAGCCATGTCTATTTACAATTTGACAATTTACATTTTAGAAATTTTGCATGCAAAATTACTGCTTTTCCTCCAAACCACCAAAAAAATAGGAAACGAATTTGAATAATGTGAATAATTCTGTTCACGAATTAGCATAATTATTCTTATTCGTGATTATTATTATTTATATTCGTGGGATAAATTATTCATATTATTCAAATTCGTTTCCCTTTATTTATAGTTGTTGCATGAGCACGTCCCAGACGGCGATGATGTGACAGACGGAGCCTGCTAAAACGAAGAAATGGAAGACAGAATGCATATATTTCTTCTTGTTGAGCGAGTAGAATACCGCACCCGTGATATAGCTCACGCCCTCGGCAATCAGCCAGATGATGGCTGCCTCTGAGACACTGGCCATCAACGGTTTAAAAGCCACCAGCACACTCAATCCCATCCCGATGAAACAAATGGTCTCCAAGTTCGAATGCTCCTTCAGCCGGATAAAACTCACGATGGTGCCTGCGATGGCACAGCTCCAGACGAAGATAAACAAACTCCACCCCCAATAACCTTGTTCACGCAAGGCCGTCAGCGTCAACGGCGAATACGAACCCGCTATATGCCAGTAAATGGCCGCATGGTCCCACTTACGCAGACGCTCCTTCCACTTCGAATGGTGCTTCATCGAGTGATACAGCGTCGAGGCCACATACGAGCCCAGCATACCAAACAGATAGAGGATCACGCCCACCCGCGCCCAGTCATTATCAGCCTGGAAGCACCATACCAGAAAGATGATGCCGAACACGACACCCAGCAAAACACCCCCGCCATGCGACGCGGCATTCCAGATTTCCTCTTTCTTAGTATAACGTATCATTTTTGGCTACGGTATGATCGTTGACGCCGCAAAAGTACAAAAAATAAATGAAAAGTAATGATTATATAGAAACAAATTCCCATAATTGGTTTAAAAGATATATATTTTTAGTACCTTTGCACCAAAATTAAAACCAAACGAATATGAAACTCATGTCAATCATTCTCAGTGGCGCCAGTCTTCTGGCCTTCACCGCATGTCAGTCATCCAACTCTCAACTCTCAACTCTCAATTCTCAACTCACCACTCCCGGCAACCCCTACATGCCCCTTTGGGAGCACATTCCCGATGGCGAGCCGTATGTCTTCGAAGACCCTGATCAGCCCGGCAAGTATCGTGTCTATGTCTATGGCTCGCATGACGATCTGGTCACGATGTACTGCGGTCGCAACCAAGTGGTGTGGTCGGCTTCAGTCGACAGCCTGAATAACTGGCGCTACGATGGCACTATCCTTGTAGTCGACAAAAACCGCGACGGCGAGCCCTTCGATTCAGCAGGCACCGCTGATGTACTCTATGCCCCAGACGTGACATTAGTTACTGACAAGGACGGCAAGAAGACCTACTACCTCTTTCCCAACGATCAGACGGGCTTCCGCAATGGCTTGATTGCCAAAAGCGACCGTCCTGATGGTCCCTTTGAGGTCTGTAACTGGAGCAAGGATGATCCCAATCAGGTAGACGGTGTACTGAAGTTCGACCCCGCCGTGTTTGTTGATGACGATGGACGCGTCTACGGCTATTGGGGCTTCGAACGCTCCTACGCTGCTGAGTTCGATCCCGAGACGATGGCCACCGTTAAGCCCGGCACTGAAATTATCGAGGATATGATCTCCGGCCGCAACCAGCCCGGACGCTTCAAGTTCTTTGAGGCTTCCAGCATCCGAAAGATTAAGGATAAATACATATTTATATATAGCCGCTTCACTGAGGAAGGCGAGTTCGACCTGCCCACTTCCAACTACACCCTCGCCTACTGCTACGGCGATAGCCCTCTGGGGCCTTGGACTTATGGTGGTACCATCATCGACGGCCGCGCCCGTGAGAAGGATGAGCAAGGCAATGTCATCACCTCAGCCGTACCCGATGGCAACACCCACGGCTCTATCTGCGAGATCAACGGGCAGTGGTATGTGTTCTACCACCGTCAGACGGGTACTGACGAATACGCCCGTCAGGCAATGGTCGCTCCCATCGACGTGAAGGTTGAGGAAGGCAAGGGCGGCAAAGTAGAGATTTCCGAAGGTGAGTACAACAGCCAGGGCTTTGCCCTCAACGGTCTCAATCCCTTCGAGCGTCACTCTGCCGGTATCGCCTGCTGGCTCACTGGTCCGAAGCCCGCTACCCACGAATGGCCTAACAACACGTTCTACGGCTCATACGTTGAGGCTAACTACGGTGGCGAACCCGGCATGACTAAGGAAGAAGCACTGGCCAACAAAGCCAAGTACGATGCTCCTTACGACATCCGCTATAACACCAACCGCGTCATCAACAATACCGACGGCTCCATCGTGGGCTACAAATACTTCAACTTCGATGCCGAGCGTCTGGCCACGAAGGATAACCTCATGCTCGTAGTGCGCCTCATCCCCGAAGGCATCGAGGGAGATATCGATATCATGATCGACCGTCCATGGATCTCTCAGGGCGGCACTAAGATTGGCGAGATCCACCTCTTAGCCGATATGGAAAAGAAAGTTTGGGACATCGCAGCCGGCATACGCAACGAAGTCAAAGAAAAGAGCCTCGCCGGCAAGCACGCCCTCTTCTTCGTCTTCCACTCCGACATTAAGGATCAGTCCCTCTGCACCCTCGAAGACCTCGTCTTCACCTTCGCCCCCGTCGATTAATAAAGAACAGAGGGCTTAGAAATTCTTTCTGACACCCTGCCACTCGGGGAACTTCATCTTCAGGTATTCGTCGTCGAGGAAGAGGGCGGACTGACCTACTTGGCCTTTCAGCTGCCAGTCGAGCCACTTCACCACTGCCTTGGCGTAGTTGCCGCCATGCTTCTCGTAATAGGTGCCGCTATGGCCGTCCTTCGAGTTCAGCATCACCACGGGGATGTTGTCAGCGATACGCTCATAGTCTTTCTGGGCATTGCCGTAGGCGATGTCGCCAGGGCCACCAATCATATAGAACATCGGCGTATGAAGGTTCTTCAGATTCTCTTTCGTCGTTCCCATCATTTCCATATCGCCGATACCTGAGTTCAGCATCACGCAGGTCTTGATGCGCGGGTCATAGGCCACACCTAAAACCTGGGCGCCACCGCACGACTGACCCATAGCTGCCACCTGGTCGAGAGCGAGACAATGATAGTATTCAGAGCCTTGCTTGGCATTCTGCTCTGTCAGCCAATCGAGCACTTCTAACAGCATCTTCGGATAAGTGCTGAACTGCGGGACAGCGGGCTGCTGCTGTTTCTTATTCTTCTTGGCTTTTTTTGCAGCTTCCTCGCGCTGCTTGGCCTGTTGCTCCTGTTGTGCCTTCTTCTCCTCGGCTGTCATGGGCAGGATCTTCTCACCATTGGCCATGATTACATCGCCCTTGGTTTCGGGATAGGCTGACTTCAGCACACCACGCCACTGTGCCATCACATCCGCCTCGTCGTACGGGCCGATGGCAGCAGCCACATAACCGTATGAGGCCACCTCGCTCAGCAGCAGGCGCATCTCCACATTATGATTAAAGCAGGCACCGTTGGCATACACTATCACAGGCAGAGCACCCTTCTTGGCCACAACCTCCTTCAGGTTCTGCGGACGATACACCGTAAAGCCTGTGCATGAGGCATCGCCCACCACTTCCGACTTAAACGGACCGGTACCACCTTCTTCCACTACTTGTTTCTGCACTGTCTGGGCATTCGTCAGCCCCATACTCATAGCGACCATCATCGCTGTCAAAAATACTTTCTTCATATCTTGTCAGTTTTAAAATTCCGCCTGCAAAGATACTAAAAAAAGTGAATAGCGGATAGTAAATACTGAAAAAATTGCTATTTTTGCAGGCGAAATGAAAGATAATCTGAAAGAACGGTTTCCGGTAGTCGATGAGTATACAACTCTATTGCACTCCGACATTCTCCCCTAAGAAAATGATACGATTGAACAAAATTTGCGAAAATGCTTGCATTTTAGGAAAATAGTTGTATCTTTGCAAGCAAAAAGCAAAGAAACGATGACTAACCAGCCCTTAGAAATACCATTTGCTTTACCTCGGTCGAAAGAGATTGAGGAGAAAATGCAGCGGTTTACTGATGCAGGAAAGTACGATCAGGATCAGTTTATCGACTTTGAACCTGAACAGCATGTGTATACTATTTGGAGTCAGGAGTCAGGATACAGGAGTCAGAAGAGATTGCTTCCTGTAAGTCAACTGATTGCCTATTTCTTTGAGCAGTTCGATGCTCAGGCAGCAGCCCAGCGACAGTTGGAGCGTTATGGCACCCCCATCGAAGAGACGCTGAAGAAATGGGATCGGATCGGACAGATGGCTCGCGAGGTGGGCACTTTCGTACATGAACAGACGGAGAGCTATTTCCGCGACGGGACTTTTGCAAAAGCCTGTCCCTTTACTTACGAAGGCCAGACAGAGATGGTCAATGTGGAGAAGGAACGTCAGCATTTTCTTCGTTTCGTCAGCGATTATGATATCCATCCTTACCGACAGGAATGGCCCGTCTATGATACAGGGCTGAACATTGCAGGAACGATCGATATGGTATGTAAGGAGAAGGACGACGAGTTTACCATCTATGACTGGAAACGCAGTAGCAAGGTTGTGAATGTCTTAGGTCAGCCCGTCGTAGAGGCCTTTGGTGGCAGACGGAGTTTCAATGGAATCTCGCTGCCAGATACGCCTTTCTATCACTACTGTATCCAGCAGAACCTCTATCGCTATATGCTCGAAACCCACTATGGGGTAAAAGTAAAGGTCATGAACTTAGTGGTGCTTTGTGCCGACTATCCCTCGTATGTTGTTGTCAATGTGCCCAAGATGGACGAGGTGATCGGGCAGATTGTTGCTGTCTGCCAAGAGAAGGACTTGGGACACAGGTTGTTAAGTGAATAGTGAAAAGTGAATAGTGAATAATTTGCTACCGTTGTGGAGAAGGAGACGATTATACTGAAGGAGCTGAGCATCGGGTATCACGCGAAGAACGGTACGCGGATAGTGGCGGAGGGCATCAATGCTGCCATCCGACAAGGCGAACTGACGTGTTTGTTGGGTGCCAATGGTGTGGGAAAATCTACATTGTTACGAACCCTCTCTGCTTTCCAGCCCAAACTTGGAGGGGAAATCATAATAAGGAGTCAGGAGTCAGGAGACAGGAGTCAGGAGATCGACGCCCTTACTGATAAGGAACTGAGCCGGATGATTGGCGTGGTGCTGACGGAGAAACCAGACATCAGGAATATGACCGTGCGCGAATTGGTCGCTTTAGGACGCTCGCCCTATACGGGTTTTTGGGGGACGCTGCACGATGACGACTGGCAGGTAGTGGATGAGGCGATCGATGCCGTGAGGATAGACGGCCTTAGGGAGCGGATGGTACACACCCTCAGCGATGGTGAGCGACAGAAGGTGATGATTGCCAAGGCTCTGGCGCAACAGACGCCCGTTATCTTTCTCGATGAGCCTACAGCCTTCCTCGATTTCCCCAGTAAGGTGGAGGTGATGCAACTGTTGCGCAGACTGGCTATAGAGGCACAAAAGACCATCTTCCTCTCGACGCACGATTTCGAACTGGCGCTTCAGGTGGCAGATAAGCTTTGGTTGATGGAGATAGGAGACAGGAGTCAGAATACAGGAGACGGGAGACAGGAGTCAGGAGTCAGTATTGGGACACCGAGGGAGCTGGCTCAGAACGGGGCTCTCGCAAGATATGTGGAGCGGCCAGGCATCACCTTTGATGCGGAAACGCTCACGGTAAGAGTGGCGCAAGCCTAAATGATAAATTGGACTCGAGCTTTGCTCGCTTGTCTTAACAAGAAATTGTCAAATAGTAAATTATCTCTATGATTTTCGGACACGGTGACGATACCTATCGCTACGGCGACAAAGTGAAGATGAACTTCAGTTCTAACATCTACCAGAAGGCAGATCTGTCGGGACTGGAGGAATACCTGTCGAGCCACCTTGATGTCATCAGACACTATCCGGCTCCTATTGCCCAGGAGTTGGAGGAGATGATTGCCAGTAAACTCGAGATTCCCGCCAACATGGTAATGGTGACCAATGGTGCCAACGAGGCTATCTATCTGATAGCACAGCTCTATCGTGGGTGGGCATCGGTCATTCCTCAGCCCACCTATCATGAATATGAGGATGCCTGTAAGATGTTCGGCCATCTGATATCATACGAGCGCACTGATGATCTGGATATACTGCCCCAGGATCGTATCTATTGGCTTTGCAATCCTGATAATCCAACGGGTAACGTGTTATTAAAGCCACTGTTGATGCGCATTATCAAGCAGAATCCGCGCTACCTGCATGTGCTTGACCAGTCGTATGCAGATTACACCATACAGCCGGTCATCAGTCCGAAGGAAATGGTGGATTGCTATAATGCAATGATAATTCGCTCGTTCTCGAAGAAATATTGTATTCCTGGTCTCAGACTTGGTTATCTTACAGCCTCCCCCATCATCATAGACCGCCTGCGACAGATACGACAGCCTTGGACGGTTAACACACTGGCCATTGAAGCAGGAAAGTATCTCATAGAGAACGATCCGAAGCTGTTGCCTGATATGCGGACGTATCTGATAGAGGCCCAGCGACTGAAGAGCGAGTTGCAGGAGATTGAGGGATTGATGGTGATGGATACCTTTACGCATTATATGCTGGTGAATATCGAATGGAACACTTCATTAGAACTGAAAAACTGGCTGATGGAGCATCATGGTATACTGATACGGGATGCTTCCAACTTCCACGGGCTCGATATTCATTGCTTCCGTGTAGCAGCGCAAACGCCAGAGGAAAATGATGCGCTGATCAATGCTATTAAGGAATTCTCTCTAAACTATAAACTATAAACTATAAACTCTAACCTACTTCTTCATAATGACATAGATGATAACTGGCGCACCCATAATCGGTGTGACAGCATTCAATGGTATGACTCCGTTCTCGCCAGGCAGGAAACAGACAAGATTACAGACGAGTGCTATCACAGCTCCACAAAGAATCGTAGCCGGTAGGAGTACACGATGATTGTCAGTACTCAGCAGCAACCGGGCAATATGCGGCACTGCCAGTCCGATAAAGGCCACAGGGCCACAAAAGGCAGTAGTAATGGCAGTAAGGATTCCTGTCACTATCAGCAACCAGTTGCGGGTGCGGAGGATATTGATGCCTAAATTTTCAGCATACTGGTCGCCCAACATCAGGGCATTCAGTGGTTTGATGAGTAGTAGCGCACCAATCAGTCCTGCGACGGTGACAGTTGCAAAAACGGGCATTGTCTGCATCGACACGCCACCAAAGGAGCCCATGCCCCAAACCATATATGATTTCACGCCTTCGTCAGTGGCAAAGAAATTGAGCAGTGAGATGGCGGAGTTGCTGATATAGCCAATCATGATACCGATAATGAGAAGCATCACATTGTTTCTTACAATGGTGGAGAAAAAGAAGATGAGGGCCATCACCGTCATAGCCCCCACAAAGGCAGCGGTCAGGATGGCTACAAAACCGGAAAGGCTGACGGAACCGGCCGAGATACTGCCACCCAACAACAACATCACTAAGGCCACACCCAAACCAGCACCACTGTTGATACCGAAGATGCTCGGACCTGCCAAGGGATTGCGGAAAGCCGTCTGTAGCATCAGTCCGCTGACGGCCAGTGCTCCTCCACAAAGGGTTGCGGTAATGGCCTGTGGCAGTCGCGATTCGAGAATGATGAAGCGCCACGAAGGCTTGGCATTGTCGTCGCCCATCAGGATGCTGACCACATCACCGACAGGAATCCTTACAGACCCCATCACTAAATTCAGCGCAAACAGCACCACAATTGCAATAACCAGCCCAATGATATATTTTTTCATTTAACTCTCCAACCTCAGTTCTTTTAAAAACAAATTACCATAATGTCCCATAATCACCATAATAATATTATGGATAATTACGAGTTATTATGGCAATTCGTTTCTTCATGATAATTCTTGATTAAAAAATATACTTGAGTATCTCGCTGAAATGCTCTATCTTCACCATCTGCTCGTGATCGAAGTCTTCCACATGCTCTAACTGCCAAGTGACGTGGAACGGAATGTAGATGGCTGAGGCACCGATGGCCAAGGCTGGGGCGATGTCGCTCTTCAATGAGTTACCCACCATCAGCAGTTCTGAGGGATGAATCTGCTGGTGCTCGCAGAGGGCGAGGAACTCCGCCTGTGTCTTATCAGAAGTAATCTCCACATCATCGAAATATTTCAGCAGACCCGACCGCTTCAACTTATTCTCCTGATCCTGCAACTCTCCCTTCGTAAACACCACCATCCTGACTCCTGTCTCCTGACTCCTGTCTCTTGACTCCTGACTCCTGACTCCTCCACATCTTTCACGTAATTCTTTGAGCGTTTCTTCGACCTCTGGTAGCGGTGTTGCAGGCAGATGGAGCAAGCGTTTGCAGTCTTTCAGCAGGTCGGAGAGGGCAGAAATGCTCAGGTCGTTACCAGCTATGCGCATGGCGGTTTCAAGAATGCTGATGGTAAAAGCCTTGCAGCCATAGCCGAGGTCGGCCATGTTGCCAGACTCCGTGTTAAACAGCTCCAGCTTGGGATTCTCGCAATAGGGCGCGATAAGACTGTAGAGATGTTCCTCCACCTCCTCGAAATGCGACTGACAGTCCCACAGCGTGTCGTCAGCATCAAATGCTAACACCTTATATTTTATACTATTCACTTTTCACTATTCACTATTCACTTTTTGCAGTTTCCGCATATTCCTTTAATCATCAAATTGGCACTCTTTTTCTCAAAACCTTTGGGAAGACGGATTTCCGGTATTTCCGTATAGTCGAGGCAATAGGTCTGCTGACACTTCTCGCAGAAGAAATGCGGATGGATATCCTCATCATGGTCGTGATCGTGGCTGTGACAGAGCTCATAGCGCACGCCCTCGCTGCCCCCTTCGATGACATGCACGAGGTGGTGCTCACGGAAGAGCGTCAGCGCACGGAAGATGTTCGACTTGTCGATGGTCAGAATCCTTGTTTCCAACTCTGCGAGCGTCACAGGTCGCAGGCTTTTCGCCAGCTCCCGCACTACGACGATACGGTTGGCCGTCGGCTTGATGCCATGCTCCTCTAACAGTTGTGTACAATCTGCTTCGTTCATACGGATGCAAAGGTACAAATAATTTGTGATAAAATAATCGTGAACCGCGATTATTTTATCACACTCCTCTTTCTGCCCAGTCGCCTCGGTCGAGGTTGCGGTAGCCGATGGCCTCGGCGATGTGCTGGCTCTGGATGAGCTCTGAACCTTCGAGGTCGGCGATGGTGCGGGCTACCTTGAGGATACGACTGTAGGCACGGGCTGAGAGTGAGAGACGTTCCATCGCCATACGGAGCATCTCGAGGCTCTGCTGGTCGGGTTCTGCAAACAGATGGATCATCCGCTCCGTCATCTGGGCATTGCAGTAGACGCCCCGATAGTCTTTGAAGCGTTGTTCCTGAATCTGACGAGCCTTGATCACCCGTTCGCGAATCACGCTGCTGGGCTCACCAGGCTCCATCTGCGACAGCTCCTTGAAAGGTACTACCAACACCTCACAATGAATATCGATTCTATCAAGAAGCGGACCTGAGATCTTATTCATATACCGCTGAATCTGTCCTGGGGTGCAGATACAATGATGCGTGGGATCACCGTAATAACCGCAGGGGCAAGGATTCATCGAGGCGACGAACATAAACGAACACGGATATTCCACTGTATATTTCGCACGTGAGATGGTGATCTTCCGATCTTCAAGTGGTTGACGGAGCACTTCGAGGGTGGTCTTGTTGAATTCTGGCAACTCATCAAGGAAGAGCACGCCGTTATGTGCCATGCTCACTTCGCCTGGCAGGGCTCTGTTACCACCACCTGTCATCGCCACCTGCGACACCGTATGGTGCGGACTGCGGAAGGGGCGTTGTGAAATGAGCGACGTACCACTGGGCAATTTTCCTGCAACAGAGTGTATCTGTGTGGTTTCCAAACTCTCTGCTAACGACAAGGGAGGAAGGATACTGGGCAGACGCTTTGCCATCATCGACTTTCCGCTGCCCGGCGGCCCTATCATAATCATATTGTGTCCACCGGCAGCCGCTACCTCTAAAGCACGCTTTACGCTCTCTTGGCCTTTCACATCTGCAAAGTCGAGGTCGAAGGAATACTGATGCTCATAAAACTCACGACGGGTGTCGACGACGGTGGTCTCGTAACTGTCATTGCCATTGAGAAAGCTGATGACATCTGCCAGATTGTCCATGCCGTAGACCTCGAGTTGGTTCACAACAGCGGCCTCGCGGGCATTCTCCTTGGGAACGATGAGGCCTTTGAACTGCTCCTTTCTGGCGCGGATGGCTACAGGCAGGGCACCAGCCACGGGTTTTATTTGTCCGTCAAGTCCCAATTCGCCAATCATCATAAATTGGGATAGCTTGTCGTCACTAACCTTATTATGTGCCGCGAGAATACCGATAGCTAAAGGCAAATCATAGCCGCTACCCTCTTTGCGGATGTCGGCAGGTGACAGGTTGATGGTGATTTCTGCCGTAGGTGGTTTGAACCCGATGTTACCTAATGCGGCACGGATACGGTCATAACTCTCCTTGACGGCTGTATCGGCCAGTCCAGACAGATGAAACATCACCCCTCGGGTCATGCTAACCTCGACGGTGACGGTTGTTACTTCAAGCCCATTAACGGCTGCGGAAAATGTTTTTACTAGCATATAATTTAAAGTTATCAAGAATTAGAGAATTTAGTGAATTTATTGTGTAACTATTTTAGTAGTTCTTCTATCTTCTGTTCTAACTCGTTTGTTGATATCGAGTGGGCGATGATTTTGCCCTTACTGTCGGTAATGATGTTGTCTGGCACGAAATAGAGTCCTAACTTACTTAATATCGGTGTCTCCCACATCCTTCCGTCACAGATGGTGTGCCACTTGATGGAGTCGCGATCCATCGTCTTGCGACATTCCTTCTTATTAGCATCAAGACAGATACTGAGAAATTTCAGTTGACTGCCGTGGTCTCGCTCCAACTGCTTCAGTTTGCGCTGGGCATTCTGGCTGTCGTAGTTCCATGAAGCCCACGTGCTGATGACATTCACCTTCGCATACAAATCGACATTCGACACGTTCTTACCGTCAATGTCTGTCGCAGTGAACTTAGGTAACTGTCCCTTATCTTTGAAATTCTTAAGACCTTCTAACTGTTTCTTCATCTTGGCAATGGCATGATTCTCGGGCGAAGCCTGCAAGATGGCAGAAGTTAATTCGAGTGCCTTGTCATAGTCGGGTGTCTGACTTTGAATAAAGGTCTTGTTAAGGATATAGATGCTGGCCAGTGCCTGTGGGTTTTCGTTGATGAATTCCTCGGCAGCCTTTGCTACCTCTGGCGGTGTCATCTGACTGGTCTGCAGTCTGAAAGCTGTCATCGCCTCGTTCTCCTTGGTGCCTGTCACCTCCACTTCTTTTAAATGTGAGGCATCACCTTCTATCTCCACTTCCTTTCCTGGTTCACCAATGACAGGCAGTTCAGAGAGGTTTGGGAAGACAATGACAAAGGTGCGCATACCGTCTAATGCAGCAGTGTATTCGAAACCTCCATTGACAATGGCGATGGTATCCAGTTTCTGCGAGGGACCGTCGGTCGCATAAACATAGAGTTCTCCCTGATTGAAGCCCTTGAACTTTCCACTCATTTCAAAGTGGTCGCCATCAGGGCCGCAGGAGATAGTTAATAGTGAAAAGTGAATAGTAAATAGTAACAGCAGAAATTTATGATCAAGAACTTGAATATTAGAGAATTTTGTTTGCTTTGCAAACCTTATCAACCCTATTGGGATAAATAATTCTCTAATTCTCAAATTCTTGATCATAAAAAGCTTTCTTCCTGATCTTAATTTACTTCTTCAGCTCCAGATCGTTGGCTGCATACTTTGCATAGAATGCATCCTTCACGGCCTTGCTGAGAGCCTCCTTTGAGTCATCCTTGTTGCCCATGCGGTTGTAGAGGATGGCCTTCAGGTATTCTGTCGTGGCATCGGGATTCTTGATATACTTCAGCGTAACAGCAGCCGATGCGTAGTTCTTGTTCAAGATCTGGGCGAGAGCAGCACTGTTAGAGTAGATATCAGCGAATTCCTGCTCTGCCTGTGCGAAATTGCCTTGAGCCAGGTGCAGGTTGCCGAGAACCTCGTTCATACCGTTGGCACCTGTTGCAGCGGCGATATAACGCTCAGCATTGCTGAGGTCTCCAGCCTGCAGAGCCAGCAATCCAAGGTTTGCCGAAGCCTCAGGCAGATTGGCCGACAGACTCTGTGCCTTCTGGATATACTGCTTGGCAGCGTCGTAATTACCACGTGCATACTGGATGGTAGCTAAGTTGTTATAGGCGCGGGCATCGTTGGGATACACCTCTGTAGCCAGCTTATAGATATCTTCTTTCTCATTAAGATTCTCTTTCAGGGCGGCACCATAGAGCAATTCCTCAATACTCAGCTTGGTGGCATCATCCTTGATTTGTGCAAGAATCTGATCATCTGAACGGCCAACGGTCTCGTAGTTGATGGTCAGACGGGCACGACGCAGCTGAGGCAGGATACCATCAGCTAATTCACGGAAGGCAGAGCTGATGTTCTTGATCTGCTGTTCACGCTCCTCAGGATCTTTATACATAGAAAGTACGCGCAGGATGACATCCTTATCCTGAATGTCGCTGGCTTTTACCAACTCCTGGAATCCCTCCCAGTCCTGAGCGGTATACTTGGCATCGACATTAGCCTCCATCTGAATACGATTCAACTCTTGGTTTACATACTGCTCAGAGTTCTTCTGACGCTCAGCAGCCAGACGGTCGTTGATAGAGAAACCACCATCGGGAGATGCGTATGCAGAAATCTCCACGTTGTCGAGGTTCAGACCCTCACGGTCGGCGTTGATTTTCTGGAGCATCTTGACAAACTCCTGTACGGAGTTGTTGGCCAGCTCGCTCTTGCGTATGTTAGCCTGCTGAATCAGGAACTTGATATTGGCTTCCTGCTTTTGCTTGCTGATGCGCTGGTAAGCATCAGGGGCAATGGCTGTCTGAGCCGTGGTTAGTGTCTTCTTATACAACTCAGAGGTAGCGATGACACCTTCTGCGACCTTCACCTCGGGCACCTTCATTTGCTTGTTGCCAATGCGAGCCAGGAAGGTCAGATACATGTCGGCTTTGTTGTCGTCGGCATACTTGAAGTTGGTCTTCATCATGTAGTTGCCACCCAGACGGTAAGAGATGGTCTGATCGTTGCCCATCACTTTCTCACCCTGGAAGGTAGCACTGTTACCCTTCACTATGGTGCCATTAGAGTAGCGCAGTTCTGGCATAACCGTCACCACAGCCTTGCGCTTCATGTACTTCTCTGGGAAGTGGCCATTGATAGTAGCAGGAACCGTACCTGCCTGAGTCTCTAAAGGATTGGGGGTCACGTTGAAGTTATCAGCCGACAGGGGACCCAACTTGGAGCATGATGCGAAAAGCATCACTGTGGCAGCTGATAAAAGGATAAGATGTTTGTTCTGCATAAAATCAAAAATGTTTTAAGGGGATATGTGTGCCGCGAGCGGGACTCGAACCCGCACGACCGTTTCGGGTCAAGGGATTTTAAGTCCCTCGTGTCTACCAATTCCACCATTGCGGCGCGTTTTCAATGTGCAAAGGTACGGCTATTTCCCGAAACCGCCAAATATTTTATCAATTATTTAGGAGCATCAAGAAATTTTTGTTACCTTTGCAGCCAAAATAGGGTTTATAGTTCACAGTTTATAGTTTATAGTTTACAGTTTATAGTTTATAGATGAATATTGAAGTAATGATCAGTAAGGCTGCAGGCGAGGCCGTGAAGGCCCTCTATGGCATGGATGCCACAGAAAAGATGTTGCAGCTGCAGAAGACGAGAAGTGAGTTTGAGGGAAACCTGACACTCGTGGTGTTCCCTTTTGTAAAGGCAGCAAAAAAAAGTCCTGAACAGACAGCACAGGAGATTGGCGACTATCTGGTTCAGAACTGCTCCGCTGTGGAGAAGTTCAATGTGGTGAAAGGATTCCTGAACCTGAGCATTGGCGATGGGGCCTGGGTGGAATTGCTGAACGCCATCGATGCTGACGACCGTTTCGGCATGAAGCAGGCTACTGCCGATTCACCCCTTGTGATGATCGAATACTCTTCGCCCAACACCAATAAACCCCTTCACCTCGGTCATGTACGCAACAACCTGCCCGGTTGGTCGTTAGCTAAGATCATGGAGGCCAATGGCAATAAGGTGGTGAAGACCAATATCGTCAATGATCGTGGTATCCACATTTGTAAGTCGATGCTGGCCTGGCTGAAATACGGCAATGGCGAAACACCGGAGAGTTCCGGCAAGAAGGGCGACCACCTGATTGGCGACTATTATGTGGCTTTCGACAAGCACTACCGCGAGGAAATAAAGGAACTCGTGGCCCAAGGCATGGACGAGGAAAAGGCCAAGCAGGAAGCACCGCTCATCAAGGAAGCTCACGAGATGCTGGTCAAGTGGGAGCAGAACGATCCTGAGGTACGTGCTCTTTGGGAGAAGATGAACAACTGGGTCTACGCTGGCTTCGACGAGACTTATAAGAAACTGGGGGTTGCCTTCGATAAGATTTACTACGAGTCACAGACCTATCTGAAGGGAAAGGCTAAGGTTGAAGAGGGTCTCGCCAAGGGACTCTTCGAGCGTCATGAGGATAACTCTGTCTGGGCAGACCTCACCAACGAGGGCCTCGATCAGAAATTACTTCTTCGCAGCGATGGCACTTCTGTTTATATGACACAGGATATCGGTACCGCCGAAATGCGCTTCCAGGATTATCCCATTGATAAGATGATCTATGTGGTGGGCAACGAGCAGAATTATCACTTCCAGGTACTCTCCATCCTGCTCGACCGCTTAGGTTTCAAGTGGGGCAAGGAGCTCGTGCATTTCTCATACGGTATGGTGGAGTTGCCTAATGGAAAGATGAAGAGCCGCGAAGGAACGGTCGTTGATGCCGACGATCTGATGCAACTGATGGTCGACGATGCTCTGAAGACTTCGATGGAACTGGGCAAGTTCGATGATATGAGCGAGGCAGAGCGTCAGGAGATCGCCCGCATCGTGGGTATGGGTGCACTGAAATATTTCATCCTCAAGGTCGACGCCCGCAAGAATATGCTCTTCAATCCTGAGGAGAGTATCGATTTCAATGGCAATACCGGCCCCTTCATTCAGTACACCTACGCCCGTATCCGCTCCATCCTCCGCAAGGCTCCTAATTTTTCTAGAGTTTCTAGAATATCTAGTCTTTCTAGCAAGGAAGTCGAGCTCATCCAGAAGATGAACGAATTCGGCGCTGCCGTAGAGCAGGCCGGCAAGGACTATTCGCCATCGGGCATCGCCAACTACTGCTACGAGCTCACGAAAGTGTTCAACCAGTTCTATCACGACTATTCGATTCTCAACGAGCCTGATGAGCAGAAAAAGCTCTTCCGTCTTGTGCTGGCCAAGAATGTAGCCAAGATTATCAAGAACGGCATGGGTCTATTAGGCATTGAAGTGCCTGAGAGGATGTAAATTAGCATCGGACTTTACGGACTAACACGGACAACTTAATTCATAGTCCGAGAAAGTCCGTAAAGTCCGATGCAAAAATAAAATCGCCTGATGCAAAAGAAGATGCAAGATCCGCCAGATTATCGCAATGATACTGTTTTGCCACTGCCGATGGAGGTGCGGGCAGACGCATGGGCGGTGGATGCAGCATGCAGTGGCAATCCCGGACCGATGGAATATCAGGCCATTGATCTGCAGACGGGCTATCAGGTGTTTCACTTCGGCCCTATCCATGGCACCAACAATATCGGGGAGTTCCTCGCTATTGTCCACGCCCTCGCCCTCTGCTGGAATCAGGGCTTGCACGACAAGACCATCTACTCCGATTCTTACAACGCCATCCTCTGGGTCCAGAAGCGCAAGTGCAAGACTAAGCTCGAGCGCACCCCGCAGACGGAGAAACTCTATCAGATTATCCTGCGGGCTGAGCAATGGCTCAACACGCATAATTTCCGAAACCCGATCATCAAATGGGAAACTTCCAAATGGGGCGAGGTTCCTGCAGATTTCGGAAGGAAATAGAGATATAAGGAGACAAGGAAACAGGGAGACAAGGAGACAGGGAGACAAGGAGTTCAGGACATTACTATACAAAAAATCGGCACTGCGTTTGCAATGCCGATTCTTTTTTATGGAAGCTAATGATTAGTCAGCTACGAGTGTGAAGCGCTTGAAGGCAACGATCTTCAGATCCTTGTCCTGCTTAGCGAGCCACTGAGCAACAGTAGCCTTGTCGCCGTCGCCGAACTGGAACTCCTGGTCAACCAGGCA
>JAEEGH010003410.1_pt1 | contig 41821 bp, 37 predicted proteins | sample 9134181 | NCBI WGS metagenome assembly JAEEGH01 (sample SAMN16246544, study PRJNA631951) | gut metagenome | biome: gut microbiome; feature: rumen; material: DP-attached | host: Bos | place: Iran: Karaj | collected 2018-10 | reverse complement strand
TGTGACACGAAGCTGTGGCCTGCCCCGCAAGCTGCAACGAACGGAGGGGCAGGCGGACAAGCAGTGCTTGTCCCTACAAGCGGTGACTGGTGACTGTGCCGGGTCCTCGAATCGAAACTAACACCAATCAATAATCCGGCGTGGGCTCCACCCGGTCGGCTTGAATGGTGCTGTCCTGCCAGGTGCCGGTGAGGATCACCATGGTGCCGATGGCGGGGACTTCCGCAGAGGCCTCGAAGGGCTGCGTCCAGGCGTTGTCGTAGTAGGGGTGCTGGATCGTGGTGGGGTTCAGCACCCGGCCGTAGAGCCGCAGGGTCTGACCGGCGAACACATCCGGCTTGTACTGCATATTCAGCAGCTGCACCCGCTCCAGGGTCGCGTCCATGGTGGTCATATCTACGTCGCAGGCCTCGGGGGCAAAGGCGGTCTCCAGCTCCACCGTCACGTCGGTGAACCAGAGCTTATCCAGGGCCGCCTCGTCCCGGGTCAGGGTGCCGGTCATTTTGATCAGGCTGCCGTTGGCGGGCAGACTGTCCGGATCCGCGGGGACGAACTCCCACTGCCAATCACAGCACTTGGTGGCGTCCATATAGCCCCAGACGTAGTACCGGGTCTTGCCGCTGAACGCGTCGTAGAGCCGGGCCAGGGTGCCCTCCTTGGTGGCCTTCTTGCCCACGTAGTCGTCGGCCATATCATTGAAGAAAATGTTCTGATACAGCACGTATTCGCTCTGGTTCAGCACCGTGGGCATGGTGTCCGCAGGCTGGGAAGCCGCCTTGGAGCCGGGGGCCGCCCCGGTGGGGGCGTTGGAGCCGGCGGGCGTGTCGGAGCCCTTGCAGGCCGCAAGGGACAGGATCATCACAAGGCAGAGGGCCGCAAGAATTCGTTTTTTCATGGGGGATCTCCTTTTCTCACACGAAATGCCGCCCGTTCATCGGGCCCGGACAAAACCGGCCAGGGTAAAGAGGCCGAACACGGCAATATCAGCCACCACGATGGTGGAGCCCACAGGCGTACCGAAGGCGGCCGCCACCAGGATCCCCACCACGGCGCAGAACACGGATATGCAGGCCGCGCAGATGGAGACGGCCCGGAAGCTCTTGAACACCCGCATGGCGGAGAGGGCGGGGAACACCACCAGCGCGGAGATCAGCAGGGAGCCCACCAGCTTCATGGACAGGACGATCACCACCGCAATGATGACCGCGATCAGCAGATTGTACAGGCGGGTTTTCGCCCCTGTGGCTGCGGCAAAGCTTTCGTCAAAGGTGACGGCGAAGATCTTGTGGTAGAAGAAGATGAAGAACGCTACCACCACAATGGACAGGCCGATGGACAGCCATACCTCCACGGATTTCAGCGTCAGAATGGAGGTGCCGCCGAAGAGGGTGGTGCAGACGTCGCCGGAGATATTGGACTTTCCGGACGGCGGGAAAAGGTTCATCAGCAGATAGCCCACAGCCAGGGCCCCCACGGAGATCATGGCCACGGAGGCGTCTCCCTTGACCTTGGCGTTGGAGCCGGCCGCCAGCAGCAGGACGGCGCAGAGAATGGTCACAGGCATCACCAGGAGCATATCGTTGCTCAGCCCCAGCACGGCGGCCACCGCCATGGCACCGAAGGCCACGTGGCTCAGACCGTCGCCGATGAAGGAAAAGCGCCGCAGCACCAGGGTCACCCCCAGCAGGGAGGCGCAGAGGGCCACCAGCACGCCCACCAGCAGGGCGTTTTGCACAAAGGTCAGCTGCAAATAATCCCAAAGCGTCATTGCCTGTACCCTCCCCGTTCCAGATAATGTACGCCGGTCTCGCTCTTCAAATAGTCCTGCACCGGGCCGCAGTAGACCCGCGCCCCGATGTGGAGGATATGGGTGGCGTAGCGCAGGGCGGCCTCCAGATCGTGGGAGATCATAACCACGGTGATGCCGTCCTTCTGGTTCAGATCGGCGATCAGCTGGTACATCTCCGCCGTGACCTTGGGATCCAGGCCCGCCACAGGCTCGTCCAGCAGCAGGAGCTTGCGGGTGGCGCAGAGGGCCCGGGCCAGCAGGACGCGCTGCTGCTGGCCGCCGGAGAGCTCCCGGTAGCAGCGCTTCGCCAGGGGCTCGATCTCCATGCGGCGGATGTTCTCCCAGGCCAGGGCCTTGTCTTCCTTGGAGTAGAAGGGCCGGAAGCCCTGCCGCCCCTGGCAGCCGGAGAGGACGATCTCATAGACGCTGGCAGGGAAGTCCCGCTGCACCACGGTCTGCTGGGGCAGATAGCCGATCTCGTTCTGCCGCAGCCCGTCGCCGGTCTGTACCTTTCCCATGAGCGGGTGGATCAGCCCCAGGATGGTCTTCATCAGGGTGGACTTGCCGGAGCCATTCTCGCCCACGATGCACAGATAGTCCCCTGTATTCACTTCAAAGTTGATGTGCTCCAGGATGGGCTTTCCCTCGTAGCCAAGGGAGAGATCCTGACAGGAAAGCAGGGCCATACAAACACCTTCAAACGATCGTGTAATCAGTTGCTCAGTGCCTCTTTCAGCACCTCCAGGTTCTGCTCCATCACGCCCAGATACGTGACGCCCTCGCCCACCTGCTGGGCGGTGACGGCCTGCAGGGAGTTAAGCTCCAGGATCTTTGCGTTCTTGGCCTTGGAGCTGGAGATGATGGTCTCCGCCAGGCGGGTGTTGGAGTTTTCGATCTTCATCACGCAGGGCAGACTCAGCTCGTCCACCTTGTTCACCAGGAAGTTGACTGTCTCAAAGGAGGCCTCGGACTCCGCGGAGCAGCCCGAGAAGGCCGCCCAGCACTGCAGTCCGTAATCCTTCGCCAGGTACAGGAAGGGGAAGCGGTCGGCAAAGAGCAGGGTCTTCCGGGCCGCATGCTCTGTGGCCTCGGTGTAGGCCTTGTCCAGGGCATCCAGCTTTTCCGTGTAAGCGCGGCAGTTCGCTGCGTAGGCATCCTTGCCCTGGGGGTCGATCTCCTCCAGCGCGGCCTCGATCTTCTCGCAGAGCAGCTTGGCGTTCCGCAGGGAGAGCCAGATATGCTCGTCGTACTCCGGGCCCTCGTGCTCGTGATCCTCGTCGTGGTCGTCGTGGTCGTGATCGTCGTCGTGATCCTCGCCGTGCTCGTGCTCCTCCATGCCCTCCAGAGTCTCCTCCTCCCGGGCGGCGCTGCCCAGCAGATCCATCAGGCAGAGGACCTTCATATTGGGGTTGGTGGCCTGGGACAGGGCGTCGGGCACCCACTTGTCAGACTCGCCGCCGATATAGATAAAGAGGTCACAGGTGGAGATCTTGTAGATGTCCTCCACCGTGGGCTGGTAGTTGTGCAGATCCGCGCCCTTGTCCAGCAGCAGGGTCAGGGCCACGCGGTCGCTCTGGTCGCCGATGATCTGCCGGGCCCAGTCGTAAGCCGGGAAGACGGTGGCGACCACGGAGATGTTTTTCCCCGACACATCGGGACGGGTGGCTGTGGTGGAAGCTGCTGTGCTGCCTCCCGCGGAGCAGGCCGCAAAGAGACTCAGCAGCAAAACGGCGCAGAGCGCCGGGATCAGTTTCTTGTATTTCATAAAAGTGTATCGAATCCTTTCTGTTTCCGTCGTTTTTCATCCGGGGCGTATTCGCGGCATCGCCCTTCAGGACAGGAGCAGAACCTTTTGATCCGTCAGCGTGTCCGACACGCGGGGCCCGGAACAGCGGATGACCCTGCACGTCCGGCATAGTGCGGCAACAGAGAACCATACAGCCGACACCGCGGAAACAGGCACTTCCCAGCGCCAGGCCCGCGCAAATGCGCAAAGCAGACAATTGTCGTCGTGATGTCGACTTTCGTGCAAATGTGCCGACAGCAGTAAACTGAGACACAGCAGCAGAAGCACCGCAAGCAACACGGCAATCAATCTTCTATTTTGTTGCATATTCTTTTCTCGCACCGCTCATTTCTCCCGCTGGCAGGCTTCGCAGACGCCGTAGAGCACCGTGTCGCCCCGATCCACCGCAAAGCCGTCCAGCTTGGCGATGGAGCCCAGCAGGGCCTCTGTCTCGGCCTCGTCCATGTGGAAGGTCTTGCCGCACTTTTTGCAGCTCAGATGCAGGTGATCCTTGCACTCCTCGGCCTTCATAAACTGGTAGAAGACCTCCCGGCTGCCGGATTTGGCCACCTTCCGCACCGCGCCGTCCTGCTCCAGGGCGGAGAGGTTGCGGTAGACGGCGCTGACGCTGATCTCCGGCAGATCCTCAGAGATCTGCCCCGCGGTCAGAGTCTCGTCTGCGTGGCTCTGGAGGTAGGTCAGCAGCCGCTTTCTCGGTTGGGTCATATAGGCTTGCATCGAAGCTCCTCCAATCTGCGAATCATTCGCATTTTCTCCTGCACACTATACCACGCCGCCCTGCCTTTGTCAAGAAAATTTGCGAGTGATTCGCAATTTCTTGCAAATCACTCGCAAAAATGATTATGCGTTCGTCGCCTGCGCGCGTAGGGGCTGGCGTCCCGACAGCCCGAAGTTGTTTGTTTCGGCAACGCTCGGGGCGTCGCGGACGCCGCCCCCTACCGCGCCTTATACAGCATCTGCACCACCTCTGCCCGGGTGATGGCCCTGCCCGGCGCGAAGTGGGTGTCGTCGACGCCGGCGGTGACGCCGTTTTCCCAGGCCCAGACCACCGCGTCGCGGTACCAGGCGTCCTGCGGCACGTCCACGAAGGGCAGCTCCTTCGGCTTTTCCGCGCCGTCGTAGGCCGGGCGGCCGTAGCCCAGAATGGAACTGTCGGTGAGGCTGTAGCTCCTGCGCCGCACCGCGTTTCCGCTGTTGCCCTCAATGGTGTAGACCACGCCGCACTCCACCCGCTCCACAAGGCCAGTGTGCTGGGCGCCGTTGGCGTTGCCGAAGAAGATCTGATCTCCCTGCTGCGGCGCAGCGTACCAGGCTCCCGCCTGCTTGTAGTACCGCACCGCAAAGTCGCAGCCCGCGCCGTAGGGCCCGGTCTGGAAGCTGATGGCCTGGGCGTGGAGGGCGTCCTTCCCGCCGGCCATATACCGGCACCAGTCTGCAAAGACCGCGCACCAGTCGTAGCCGTTCTTGCAGGACTGATAGAAATGCGGCTCCGCCTCCCAGAGATCCCGGGCGTACTTCGTCCAGTTGCCGGGGCCGGCGTTGGCCGTCTTGTCGTCCAGCCGGTCGTTGGTGGCCTTTTCCAGGTATCCGACCTCCTCCGCCGCTATCCGCAGCACCTCAGAAATGTAGATCTTGCTCATGTTTTTTCTTCTCCTCAGTTTTTCGTTCTTTATGGTGCATTTCCTCGTGCCCCAGATGTTCTCCCTTTTTGCGGAGCCATTCCAGCGCTCTGCGGATAAAGGACGGCAGCGGATACACCAGCCCCACGTTCTCCACCACGGAGATCAGCTCCGCGATAAAGAACGCCCAGCAGGCTCCGTCCCGGAAGAAGCTCTTGCCGGTCAGCTTGTCCGCCTGGTGGAAGGCCACCACGATCACGATGATCAACGCCTTCTTTACCAGACCCTTGAAGGCTGCCTTGCTCTCCAGCGCGCCGCCCTCGGATTTCGGTGACTTATGAAATACCCCGGCCACCACCAGGCCTGTGAGGTAATCCAGCAGCATGATGATGGCCAGCGCTTCCAGTGCCAGATCCCAGCCTCCGATCAGCGCGAAGATCACTCCCGCCGCAACGCCGGAAACGGCGCAGAAGACTGTGATCCTGCCTGTCATTTCAGTATCCTCCTTTCTCCTTAAATGCACCCGAAGGGCGAAATGCCATAGCTGTATGATGCCCACAAGTCAACTGCTATTGCGCTCGAAGTTCCTGTTGCGTTGCCAAATCCCGCCGCCACAAACTGAGCATTGCTGCTGATGGACGGCGAACGCAGCCACCAGATCAAGCTGCTGTCGGAGGAAGATGACTCGCCCCTGTATTTGTTGGCCGCGTTTTTGCCGAGCTTATTTCGTGCAGTCATGGTTCCCTCGCCAGGTGCAGAATGAGTTGAAGTTCCAAAGACTTCCACTTCTGAACGGAGTGCAAGCTTATTATTTCCCACCGTCTCAATCTCGGATGATTGGTCCCCGGCTCCTACCAATACGTTAAAAGTCTTCAATCTGGTTTTCAGCCAGGTCGGGAGCGCCTCCACCATAGCGGGGAGTGTTGTCGTGTATATTCCAGTGACACTGTAACCCCCAACGTTGGTGTTAACGTTCTCTGCACTCATGCGCTCCTTTTCGGTAACTATCTCGTAAAACTCAAATTGGAACAGGCAGCCGCAGTTGTTATAGTCGCCAAATTCCGCAATCACGATGTCCAGATCAGTCGCGGCATGGGAGACGTTGTTGCCGCCGGTCCAGGCGTCCAGGTGGATCCGGCGCATATCACCCACCTGCCAGCCGCCGTCTGTCTGCAGGTCGATGGTGCCGTTCCGGGCCGCATCGATCATGGCCGCGATCTCCTCGTCGGTGCCGAAGCTGAAGGAAACCAGCTTGACCCCCGCCTTTTCCCGGTCGGCGAATACCGCCAGCCTGTAGTGCAGGACGCCCGCGTCTCCGGGCTGAATGACCAGGGGCGTCTCCAGCGCGGTGCGATCCAACAGGAATACAACTTCTTCATTCGTGCTGTTATCGCCCACGTACCGCATACACCTGAGCTTCTGCTTGTAGCCCACCTCCCGGATCGTCAGCGCCTCGCTGCCGGTGTTGGTGACGGTGATCTTGTATTCCACGTAGGGCGCGCCGAAGGAATCGGTGCCGGACGTGGTGCTTACCAGGGTAAGCGTCACCCCGCTGGTGATGGTGTTAAGCAGATTGTTCGCCCTGTCATCGTTCTTACTCGCATCTTGCGGGTCGCCCGCAGCAATGGAGATGCCCGCCGCGTTGGCGGTGGTAGTCAGAGACGCGGTGATCGAGTAGGGGAAGCTTGTGAATTTCCGGTTGAGAAACCAGCTTCTTCCGTCCACGTCGATCACCTGGCACCCGGCGCTCGTCGTGGAAGATGCGGAAAGCATCATTTCAAGCAATTTTTTGAAATTTCTTGTGACCATAAAAAGCCTCCTTATTCTGCGGCAGATTTCACTTTGATCGTCCCGCCCATGGAGAGCGCGGCCCAAAACGCGTCGGCATAGAACAATCCCGTCCCGTCCGACCTGGGGCAGTGGTTGATGTAGACAAGCGCAATGTCCGCCTCGCAGTATTTCCCGGCTGTTTTCAGCGTCAGGCTTCCGAGACTGCTCAGTGCGCCGATGGTTTCCCCCTTGTACGTCAGCACAACGCTTTCGTTTGCCATCACTCCACACCTCCCGAATACAGCGGCAGCTGCAGCGTAAAGAGCGCTGTCCCGACGCTGTTTTGAAACGTGACGAGCCCCGCCCCGTTCACGCCGGCGCCGGACGGGACTGCCGCGGTGTCGGCCTTCCTGTCTGACAGCTCCTGGATCCGATAGTCCAACGAGGGCACGATCAGCGCATGAGAAAACAGAACGTCGATCAAGTTCATAATAATGTTCCTCCTTTTGTTTCGAATGGATTCGCCCCCTCTGCTTGCCGCACAGAATGCCCCCGGGTACCGGGTCTCCCTCCGGCGTGCCTTCGGGGCATTCGCGGCAGACGCGTCAAGAAAGCTGCCCCCTTGCTTGTACCTTATAAAGATACATTTCTTGATTTGTCACCCTAATTATACCACTTTTTAGGTAAAATGTCAAGATACAAGATTCTATCAAGATACTTTCCGCAGAAAAAAACGCCCCGGGCGGCAAACCCGGAGCGTTTCGGAAGCTATTCGGATCAGTTGTCTGCGCGGTTATAGCCGTTTTTCATGGTTTCGGAGGCGGCCCGGAGGACCTTGTTCAGGGTCTGGGTGGACTGCTCCTTCGCCATCTTTGCCAGCTTGTCGTTTGCCTCGGCGGAGAGGGAATAATCCCCGGATTCCAGCATTTTTTTGTCGTACTCCCGCAGAAGCTGACGGCCCTTGGTCATCACCGCGGATTCGTAGCGGTCGATGTGCTGGACGCACTGGTTGTAGCTGTGATCCGCCAGGGCGCCGATCAGGCAGCTGGCCCAGTAGAAGTTCTCGGTGGAGCAGTCCAGGCTCACGTTGGCCAGGTAGGGCGGCATCTTGCTGACGTTGGTATAGACCGGCAGCAGCGCGTCGAAGGTGGTGGAGCCAAAGCAGATCCACTCAATGCCGCGGAGCTCCACGGGGTAATCCGGGCGGATCTGGCAGACGGAGGTGACGCCGGTCCGGTTGATGCCGATGGAGCGATACTTGCCCCGCATACCGGTGTCCTGGTTGAGATAGGGATTGTAGGGCGTTCCCTGGTAGTTGGAGGAGAGCAGGTACTTCACGTCCTCCACTGCCAGCTTCCGCTCCGGGACAAAGGACCAGGGGATATCGTCGCTTTCCGGGGTAAAGTCCGCGTTGGGGCCGTCCCAGCGGTAGCTCCGGGGCGCGAGGCAGCGGCCCATGAACCAGGCGCGGGGCGTATTGTAGACGTGGTCTTGATCCGAGTGGGAGCCGAAGATGTCCCGGGGGTTGAACTTGCCCTTCTGGTTCAGATCCAGGTGGTTCTCTGCGATGAATTCCCGCAGATCCGCGGAGCACAGATGGGTTTTCTTTGCGCCCAGAGCGTCGTCCAGGTCAAAGCTGTCCATGCCGAACTGGTTGGGCATCACCACCACCACGTCGTCCGGCACCCGCTTTGCCATCCAATGGTGGCCGCCGATGGTCTCCATCCACCAGATTTCCTTTTCGTCGTTGAAGGCGATGCCGTTGGACTCGTAGGTGCCGTACTGCTCCAGAAGCTGACCGAGCCGGAGCACGCCCTCCCGGGCGGAGCGGATGTAGGGCAGGACCAGGACCAGGATGTCCTCCTCGCCGATGCCCCCGGGGATCTCCTTTTCCCGGCGGGACTTGGGCTTCTGCAGCTCCACCAGGGGATCCGCCGCCAGGACGCGGGGGTTGGAGGTGATGGTTTCGGTGGCGGTCATGCCGACGCCCGCCGCGTTGATGCCGGTGGCGGCCCAGATGCCGTTGGCGGGATCCACGCTGGGGCAGGCTGTGTAGGAGAGAGGCTCCTCGGGAAGCTCCACCACTACGTGGGAAAGGACGCTCTTGTAGCGCCGCTTCTGCTGCTTCGGTGTGATGACCACCAGCTTCTTTTCATCAAAATGGCCGTCGTCGGTTCGTGCGATCATGGTGGAACGATCGTTGGACGCGCCGCGGCCGACCAGGACTGTGGTGCAAGGCATAGTTCACTACTTCCTTTCTGTTTCTGTCAGTACCCGTATTATAGCACAGAACCCCGGTTCTGGCAACTGTTAACCAATGCAAACTGAAACAAAAGGGCTTGTTTTGTGGGAGAAAAACAGCTATAATAGACCCAAAAATGGGGGGACGAGACTATGGCTGATATTATTGCGGCGATCGCCACGGGGAAGCAGCCCTGCGCCATCGGGATCCTGCGTCTGTCCGGCGCGGGCTGTGCCGAGACGGCGGGGGCGGTCTTCCGCTGCAAAAACGGGAAGCCCCTTTCCGACGCGCCGGATCGCAAGCTGATCCTGGGGACGCTCTACGATCTGCGGGGCAGGGAGATCGACCAAGCCCTGGCGGTCTATACCCGCGGCCCCCATTCCTACACCGGGGAGGACACGGTGGAGCTCCAATGCCACGGCTCTCCCGCAGTGCTGACCGCAGGGCTGGAAGCCCTCTGCCGGGCCGGGGCCCGGCTTGCCCAGCCAGGGGAGTTCACCAAGCGGGCCTTTCTGAACGGACAGATGGATCTCACCGGGGCGGAGGCGGTCATCGACCTGATCGAGGCCCAGACCTCCGACATGGCGGCCAACGCCGCCGCCCAGGTGGGCGGGGCGCTGGATCGGCGTCTGCGGCCCATCTACGACGGGCTGACGGATATCTGCAGCCACTACCACGCCGTGTTGGATTACCCGGACGAGGACATTCCGGATTTCAAGCTCTCCGACTTTGAGGATCAGCTCCGCGGGGATCTGGCCCAGCTGGAACGGCTGGGGGCCACCTGCGACCGGGGCCGGATCTTGAAGCAGGGGGTGCGGATCGCCCTGGTGGGCAAGCCCAACGCAGGCAAATCCTCCCTGCTGAACGCCCTGGTGGGTTTCGACCGGGCCATCGTCACCGACGTTCCCGGCACCACCCGGGACACCGTGGAGGAGACGGCCCGCTTCGGCCGGGTGCTGGCCCGGATCACCGACACCGCCGGCATCCGCGAGACGGCGGATCGCATCGAGGCCATGGGCGTAGAGCGCTCCCGGGCCGCCGCGGAGCAGGCGGATCTGGCCATTTTCGTCTGCGACGCCGCCATCCCCCTGGACGAGGAGGATCGGCAGGCCATGGCCGCCGCGAAGGAGGCCAAGAGCGCCATCGCCGTTCTGAACAAGACGGATCTGCAGCAGCGGGTCTTCCGGGTCCAACTGCCCTTTGACCCCATCTTCGCCGTGTCCGCCACCCGGGGCGACGGGCTGGATCAGCTCTGCGGCTGGATCGAAAAGCGCTTCGGGGCGGATCTGCCCTGCGACGGCACCATCCTCACCAATACCCGGCAGGGGGAGGCCGTGACCCGGGCCGCCGAGGCCATCGGCCGGGCTCTGTCCGCCATGCAGGCGGGCATCACCCCCGACGCCGTGCTGACGGAGCTGGAGGCCGCCCTGGAAGCCCTGGGCGAGCTCACTGGCCGCACCGTCCGGGAGGACATCACAAACCGGATATTTGAGCGCTTCTGTGTAGGGAAGTAGGGACAGCACTCTGCCGTCCGCCCTGCCCGCACCCGCCCGTAGGGACAGCACTCTGCCGTCCGCCCTGCCCGCACCCGCCCTTAGGGACGGCACTTTGCCGTCCGCCCCGCCCGCACCCGCCCGTAGGGACGGCACTCTGCCGTCCGCCCCGCCCGCACCCGCCCGTAGGGACGGCACTTTGCCGTCCGCCCCGCACGCACAAAAATGCAAAATGCAAAGTGCAAAATGCATAATTGAGGTGTTTTCAAATTGCCATTTGAAAACAATAGGAGATAAATAATGACAGCATATTTTGATAATTCCGCGACTACGAAACCTTGCAGCGAGGCCGTGCAGGCCATGACCGAGGCGCTGACAGACTGCTGGGGCAACCCCAGCGCTCTGCATCGGCTGGGGACGGAAGCCCACCGGCGGGTAGAGGCCGCCCGGCTGGCCGTGGGGCGCGCCCTGGGGGCGGAGCCGGATCGGGTCTTTTTCACCGCCGGCGGCACCGAGGCGGACAACTGGGCCGTCTTCTCCGCCGCCCAAAAGCTGGGCAAGCGGGGCAAGCACATCATCACCACCCAGATCGAGCACCACGCCATCCTCCACCCCATGCAGGAGCTGGCCAACCGGGGCTTCGAGGTGACGTATCTGGCCCCGGCGTCCGACGGCAGCGTGAGCCTGGAGGCTCTGCGGGCCGCCCTGCGGCCGGATACGATCCTGGTCTCCGTCATGATGGTGAATAACGAGGTGGGCTCCGTCATGCCCATCCAGAGCATGGCCAAGCTGACCCATCGGCTGGCTCCCAACGCCATCTTCCACACCGACGCGGTGCAGGGCTTTTTGAAGGTCCCCTTCCGGGCCCCTGCCCTGGAGGCGGACCTGATCTCCGTCAGCTCCCACAAGATCCACGGCCCCAAGGGCGCCGGGGCCCTGTATATCCGCAAGGGCCTGTCTCTGCCGCCTTATCTCCACGGCGGCGGCCAGGAGAGCGGCCTCCGCTCCGGCACCGAGGCCGTCCCCAACATCCTGGGCTTCGGCGCGGCCTGCGAGGCGGCCATGCCCACCCTCCGGGAGGATCTGGCCCGGGAGAATGAGATCAAGGAATACATCCGCGCCGGGCTGACCGCCATCGACGGCGTGGTGCTGAACGGGGCCCAGACGGCCCCCCATATCGTCAGCTTCGCCGTCCCCGGCGTCCGCTCCCAGGGCCTCATCAACTGCCTGCAGGACCAGGAGGTCTACGTCTCGGCGGGCTCCGCCTGCGCCAAGGGCCACCGGAGCCACGTGCTGGAGGCCATGGGCGTGGCCCCCGCCGTCATCGACGGCTCCGTCCGGGCCTCCCTGTCCCGCTTCACCACCCGGGCGGAGGCAGACGCCCTGCTCACCGCCGTCCGGGAGGCCGTGAAGCGGCTGCAATAAGAAAAAACGCCTCGGATTTTGGAGGAAACCAATATGAAAGAAACCTTGCTTGCCGGGCTGAAGCGGCTGGAGATCGACTTGCCGGAGGAGCGGACGGAGGCCATCGTCCGCTTCGGCCAGGCGGTTTTGGAAAAGAATCAAGTGATGAATCTGACGGCCATCACAGAGCCGGAGCAGGCGGCGGAGCTGCACCTGCTGGACAGTCTGAGCCTGTTGAAGGTGCTGCCTCTGGCAGGGAAGTCCCTGCTGGACGTGGGCACCGGGGCGGGCTTCCCCGGGGTGCCCTTGAAGCTGGCGGAGCCCAGCCTCCGGCTGACCCTGCTGGACAGCCTCCAGAAGCGGATGCGCTGGCTGGAGACGGAGGCCCTGCCTGCCCTGGGGGTGGAGGCCCGCTTCCTGGCGGGCCGGGCGGAGGACTTCGCCCGGGAGCACCGGGAGCGCTTCGACGTGGTGGCTTCCCGGGCCGTGGCCCGGCTGGATCTGCTCTGTGAGCTCTGTCTGCCCTTCGTCCACCGGGGCGGCTATTTCCTTGCCATGAAGGGCGCTCTGGCCCAGGAGGAGCTCCACGAGGCCGCCAACGCAATTCGCCTTCTGGGGGGCTCCTACGAGCGCACAGAGACCTTTGAGATCGGCGGCGCGACCCACTCCGTCATCGTTGTCCACAAGACCGGCAAGACCCCGGAGCAGTACCCCCGGAGCTGGGCCAGAATGAAGCAGAAGCCCCTATAATGCCTTCCCCTTGAGGGGAAGGTGCCCCAGTGCGCACACTGGGGCGGATGAGGTGGAGCAGGCTGCATTGAGCGGCTATTCGAAAGCGACAGTTTATCGGAACCCCACCTCATCCGTCCTCCGGCTTCCGGGAGACGCCGGAGTCCACCTTCCCCTCAAGGGGAAGGCTTTGCGCTGAAACAGGATTCCTTGTGAAAATAAAAGGATAAAGCTTATGAATGATATGAATCGTGCCACCGTGGGCCTCCTGGCCCACGTGGACGCGGGGAAGACCACGCTGGCGGAGGCCATCCTCTACCGCTGCGGCCTGCTGCGGAGCCTGGGGCGGGTGGATCACGGCGACACGACCATGGACTACGACCCCCTGGAGCGGGAGCGGGGCATCACGATCTTCGCCGCCCAGGCCCATGTGGAGTGGGGCGGCTGGGAGCTGACCCTGCTGGACACCCCGGGCCATGTGGATTTCTCCGCCGAGACGGAGCGGATGCTCCAGGTGCTGGATTACGCCATTCTGGTGATCAGCGGGACAGACGGCGTCCAGGCCCACACCAGGACGCTTTGGCGGTTGCTGGTGCACTATCAGATCCCCACGGTGCTTTTTGTCACCAAAATGGATCTTGCCCGCAGCAGCCGGGCCGAGCTGCTGGACAGCCTCTGCCGGGAGCTGGGGGACGGGGTGGTGGATTTCTCCCCGGACAACCCCCAGCGGGACGAGGCTCTGGCCATGTGCGCCGAGCCCGCCATGGAGGAATACCTCTCCGACGGCGCCATCTCTCCCGCCACCCTGGGGGATATGCTGGCGGCCCGGGAGATCTTCCCCTGCTTCTTCGGCTCCGGCCTGAAGCTGGAGGGGATCGACGCATTTTTGGATACGTTCACGGCTCTGATGAAGCCCCGGCTCTGGCCGGAGCAGTTCGGAGCCCGTGTGTTTAAGATCACCCACGACCCCCAGGGCGTCCGGCTCACCCATCTGAAGGTGACGGGCGGGACGCTCCGGGTCCGGGACAGCCTGTTCTATGACGGACTGGAGGAAAAGGCCACCCAGCTGCGCCGCTATCAGGGCGGACGCTTCACCGCCGCGGAGGAGGTCCTCCCCGGCCAGGTCTGCGCTGTGGTGGGGTTGAGCGCCGCTCGGAACGGCCAGGGCTTCGGCATGGAGGCCGCCGCAGGCAGCCCGGTCCTGGAGCCGGTGATGCACTACCGGATCGGCCTGCCCGCCGGGACGGACCCCCGGCTGGTGCTGCCCAAGCTGCGGCAGCTGGAGTCCGAGGATCCCATGCTGCGTCTGCGCTGGGATCCCCGCCTGCAGGAGCTCTCCGTGGGCCTCATGGGCGAGGTGCAGGCGGAGGTGCTGAAAAGCCTGATCCTGGATCGCTTCGACCTGGCGGTGGAGCTGGGGCAGGGCCGGGTGCTTTACAAGGAGACCATCGACAAAACTGTGGAGGGCGTGGGCCACTACGAGCCCCTGCGCCACTACGCGGAGGTGCACCTGCTGTTGGAGCCCCTGCCCCGGGGCAGCGGCCTGGTCTTTGCCTCCACCTGCAGCGAGGATAAGCTGGATCGCCACTGGCAGCGTCTGATCCTGACCCACCTTGCCGAAAAGGAACACCTGGGCACGGCCATCGGCGCGCCCATTACGGATATGAAGCTGACTCTGGCGGCGGGCAAGGCCCACCTCAAGCACACCGAGGGGGGCGACTTCCGCCAGGCCACCTACCGGGCGGTGCGGCAGGGTCTGATGCAGACCCAATCCGTGCTGCTGGAGCCCTGGTATCGCTTCCGGCTGGAGGTGCCCACGGCCCAGATCGGCCGGGCCATCACGGATATCAAGGCCCGCTTCGGCAGCTTCGACACCCCCGAGGACCTGGGCGGCATGAGCCTGCTCCGGGGCCGGGCTCCCGTGTCCGCCATGACGGACTACGCCCGGGAGCTGGCGGCCTATACCCGGGGCCTGGGGAAGCTGTCCCTGCAGGTGGAGGGCTATGACCTCTGCCACGACCCGGAGGCCGTCCGGGCCGCCAACCCCTACGACCCCGAGGCCGACCTGGACAACACCCCGGACTCCGTCTTCTGCGCACACGGGGGCGGCTTCACGGTGAAATGGGACAAGGTCTTTGCCAATATGCACCTGGAAAGCGTCCTGGCCCCCAAGCGGGAGCAGACCGAAGCCCCCCGGCGGCGCTTGACCATCGACGAAAAAGAGCTCCAGGCCATCCTGGAGCGGGAGTTCGGCCCCATCAAGCGGCCGCAGTATTCAGCTTCCGTGTGGAAGGGCATATCCCGGGAGGCAGATCCCTCGTCGGAACCCCCCTCATCCGTCAGCGCCCATGGCGCTGCCACCTTCCCCCAAGGGGGAAGGCTTTTGGTGGTGGACGGATTCAACGTGATCTTCGCCTGGCCGGATCTGGCGGCGCTGGCGGAAACGGATCTGGCCCAGGCCCGGGAGCGGCTCATGGAGATCCTGGCCAACTACGCGGCCTTTACCCGCACGGAGACCATCCTGGTCTTCGACGCCTACCAGGTCAAGGGCGGCAAGGGGGAGCGCTTCGACTATCACAGCGTCCGGGTGGTCTACACCAAGGAGAACGAGACCGGCGACGCCTACATTGAGCGCCTGCTGCACGACGTTGGCAAGAACACCCAAGCCCGGGTGGTGACCTCGGATAATCTGATCCAGGTCTCCGCCCTGCGCTCCGGTGTGATCCGCCAGTCCGCCCGGGAATTCGGCGAGGAGATCGACCGCATCTACGGGGACATCGAGCAGTTCCTGCGCTCCCACAACCGCCAGCGCATGGGCACGATCGGCGAAAACCTCCCCTCCACCCCGTAGCGGCGCACATTGTGCGCCACAGGAGCAGTTTACAATTATGGAACACGAAGCATTACTGAAACGGATCGACGATCTGTGGCGTCGCTGCGACAAGGCCAATATCGTCACCTCCACGCCCTTCCTCACCCCCGCCGAGCAGGCCGCGGCGCTGCAATATGCCCGGGGGCTTTCCGGCTGCCGGATGCTCTTGCACGGCGGCAAGCCGGACTGCGAACGGCGGGCGGCCTTCTTCCTCCCCGACTGGCTGGAGGAAGGGGACTTCAGCCCGGAGGGGCAGATCAGCGCCCTGGCCCTGGAGGCCTTCTACGGCGCTCCCGGCCACCGGGATTACCTGGGGGCGCTGCTGGCCCTGGGGGTCCGCCGGGAATGGGTGGGGGATATCTGGATCCGGGGCCAACAAGCCTGGGTCTTCTGCCTGCCCTCCGTGGCGGAGCAGCTGGCTGCCCTGGAGCAGGCGGGCCGGGTCAGCGTCAAGGCGAAGCCCATCCCCCTGGCCCAGGTGCCGGAGCCGGAGCGCAAGCGGCGAGCGGTGAAATTCACCGTCCAGAGCCTCCGCTTCGATGCGGTGCTGGCCGAGACCTTCCGCCTCTCCCGCACCCAGGCGTCCAAGCTGATCGCCGCCGGGGCCGCCAGCCTGAACTACCTGCCCTGCCTGAAAAACGACGCCCCCGTTGCCGAGGGCGACGTGATCTCCTTGAAGGGTTACGGCAAGGCCACCCTGGCAGAAATCGGCGGACGTTCCCGAAAGGACAGACTGTCTCTCACCGCCGAGGTATGGGAATAAAAATGTAGCGCCGGCAATCTGCCGGCCAAATACGAAAAATGCCTGGGGCAGCTCCACGTGTGCGCATTCACACGCAGAGCCGCCCCTTGCAAGCTGTTATCGGTTTCCGTCTCGCGCCGCTTCAAATTCCGCAAAGCTGATGTCCAGAATTTCGTAATCGTCCCGATTCGGTCCGTCAAAATGCCACCATTCCAGCTCTGACTGCTGAAAGCCTGCGGCGGTCATGATTGAGTTGAGCATATCACGGTTTTGTATTTGATCATCCTTGAGGTCGTCGTAGTCGTAGTGGGCAGCCTCGGAAAAATCATCGAACTTTGTGGGCATATACAGTTGATTTCCATATTTATCGCAGAGCGTTACGTCCACTGAGATTCCTCTGGCATGCATGGAATAAGGACCGGGAGCGGGAACGTAGGCGGCCAGCTCCTCCGGCACGCTGTCATGCAGCGCCTGCTGTACCGAAATCGGACGGTAAGCGTCCCAGATTTTCAGTTGCACGCCATTCTCCCTTGCCAGTCTGTTCGCAGTAATCAGCATGTCAACAATATCCCGGTTGACCAGGCACAGTTCTCTGTCATACTGCTGAACTCCCGTGAAGTTGTCGGTTGTGGCATACTTCTGTTCGATGATGAAGCTGTCATCGAATGCAAGCAGCTCCACCAGCCCGTGGTACACAAAGGGCTCCGCTGTCGTTTCGGATCCCGGCTCTTCTCCGGCGTCTGTTTCCGGCTCTTCGTTGGGTTCGGTGATTGGCTCTGTTGCTGGTTCTGTGATCGGCTCGGATTCCGCTTCGGTTGTTGCCACGATCGAGGAATCGGGTTCGGATGCAGCGCTTGCGTTTTCCGTAGCTTCTGCATGTGTGGTGCTTACGGCGTCAGGCAGCGATGAACTTGCCGGAGCGCCGGTCTCCTGCTTTGGACTGTTGACACAGGCCGAGAGAGTCACGGCAAGGGCAATAATAAACAATAACAAATAGATATGCTTGTTCAAGAAAAAAGCCTCCTTCAAGATTGCGACAGTTAAATAAAAAATATGCAGTGATAAGAAAAAATTATGTTTTATGCGTCGACAATTTGTTTATCAATTTCTACCAATGATTGCAACTTCATACGCACTGCCTAAGCCTGCAATGCGCATCGAACCAGTGAACTCGGAGGGCGTCATCCAACGAAGGCAGTTTACGTTGGTCCATTTATTGTTCGCTGCAGAATCGAAAACGAGGTATTGGTTGGTGCTTGAATTGTAATCAACGATTGCGACAAAATGCCCAATAACATTCACAACTGCAGTGCATTTACCATGCCCTCCTTTTTGTCCAAGCAGGTAAGGCTTAATCTCCGCGAGTACTGCACTTGAGCTGCCGTAATATGTGAGGTTGAAGGTTCTAACGCATGTAATACCGTAATATTGACCACGATTCGAATATTTGCAAAAGCTCCCGGCCAAGGTAGACTTAGTTCCCGAACCATTTATGCGATAGCCGTATGTTATCGCGTATGATGCAACAACCTCAGGGGGAACAATGCTTCCATTCAAGTAATAGACAGCATTGACAATTGCAAGCAAACCGCATCCGCTGGTGCCGATAGTTGCAGTGTACCACTCGCCAGTATCGTCTTCATATCCACGTCCATATTCGGTTCCGCTCCAGCTTGACCATTTCTGTTTACTAACCAAATTATGCTGTGCGTCTATTGTTTTAATCCAGGCAAGCTTCCATACGCAGCTATCGCTACCCGGATTGCTGTTATTAATAGCTGTAACCGGATACATTACCTGGGTGTAGGTTTTGGAACTGTTTGTACCGATAACATAGACATCGTCTCCAGCATCGATGCTACTGCCTGAATACGTCACACCAGGCCTTTTATATACATTAGTGATTCTTGCTCCTGCTCGTTTTTCCACGCCAGCCTGAACAGAGGTGAGTGTACAGACAGCGCTGAGAGGAACATATGCGTCCTTGGTTCCACCACTATTCACTTTGTAGTTTATCAGCGCGTACCAGTTTCCCTTAGAGTTTCTTGAAATGATTTTGACGACAATCTCATCATTTCCGTCTACGTAGCCGGATTTCGTAGTTAGATCGTTACTTGTGTAGGTAGTCGTATTTCCAGAGCTGATCGTGTAGCACTTGATCTTACCTCCAATTTCAGTCCACGCTGCAGTATCCGAAGCACTTGCCATTGGAATTGCCATTCCAATCATCAAAACCATTACCAGGAGGAGGGATACAAGCTTTTTGCTGATGTTTTTCATAAATCTAATAATACTTCTTTCTTACATATTTACAGCGATTACATATGCTTTTATGTCTGCCGGCAAGACAATTATGCGCAAATAATTACACTGCATATTTCGATTATACAGAAACTATTGAATTTGTCAACGCAAATCGAACAATATTTAAATAATCTACATATTTATCTGTTTTAAACAGTTTTGCGAATAATGATAAGAAATTATACCTGCCCTGCTTAAAAACGACCTCTCTGTGTCTAAGAGCTTCGTGATTTTATAGGAATAAGTATCTTTTCAGCCGTCTCGTAGGGCGGCCTGACCCCAGGCCGCCGCGCCCTCCGGTTTTGCAGCGTTTCCGGCGGCCAGAGGGCTGGCCACCCTACGCAGGAATAGGGAGACTGAATAGATAACCATTTTTCTGTTTTTTTTCATTCTGTCAGCCGGTGCGGGATGCGGGCGCACAGTGTGCGCCCCTACGGGTAGCGGGGGGATACGTTTTTCACTTTCCCTTCCACTTCGTTCAGGGAAGGCAGAATGACAGGTGTGGAACCCGGTGCGGATTTGGCGGGCAGATTGCCCGCGCTACAAATGAAAGTTTTCCGAAACAGAATTCGCGCACAAAAAATGAACGGCGTTTTGCCGTTCATTTTTTGTGCTTGATTCGGTACAGCACCGTCAGCCGTCCCAGCAGGATATCGAACAAAACAAAGCTCAGATTGCCCATCAGCAAAAGGACGACCAGCATGACCGCGCCGGTCTCCCTGGCCTCCCGCACCAGGGCCTCCAGATGGAAGACCAGGATCAACAGGGCGTAGAGGGCGGCGACGGAGAGGTTGAACAGCAGCAGCTTGCACAGCAGGCCCGGTACCTTGGGCAGCCGGTCGAGGCGGGGTTTCGCCAGGGGAAACCAGCCCAGGAAGACGAAGACGAAGGCAGTCTCCTTGTCCGGGCAGAGCAGCACGCCCAGCAGGGCCACAATGGCGTACCAGCCCAGGCACAGGGAGCCCGGCAGCTCCGCCAGCAGGATCACCAGCGGCAGGGCTGCCACCATGGGGGCGATATAGGTGCCCACGGGGATAATCCCTCCCAGCAGCAGGATCACCACCGCAAGGGCGGCGAAAATGCCGCCCAGGGCGATCTGACGGGCACTCATTTCGCGTCCAGCGTGATCTCCTCCCCGTCGGCGGACAGGTGGATAATCCGGATGGGGTCCTTGTAGCTGTCGATGATCTTCTCCGCGATGGGATTCTCGATCTCCTTCTCAATGGTGCGCCGGAGGTTCCGGGCACCGTACTGGACGGAGTAGGATTTCCCGGTGAGGTAGTCCAGGACGGAGTCGTCCCAGCCCAGGGCGATGCCGTGGTCGTCCAGGTTGTCCTTCAGCTCGTTCAGCATAATGACGGCAATGGCCCGGAAGTTGGCCTCGGAGAGCTTGTTGAAGCAGACGATCTCGTCCACCCGGTTGATGAACTCGGGCCGGAGGAACTCGCCCAGGGCCTTCATGGCCTTATCCTTGGTCTGCTCGGTGAGGCTCTTGCCGAAGCCCACGGAGCCGTCCTTCCGGTCGGAGCCCGCGTTGGAGGTCATGACGATGATGGTGTTCTCAAAGTTCACCAGCCGGCCCTGGGCGTCGGTGATGCGGCCGTCGTCCAGGATCTGCAGCAGGATATTCAGCACGTCGGGGTGGGCCTTCTCGATCTCGTCAAAGAGGATGACGGAGTAGGGCTTCCGGCGGATCTTCTCGGTGAGCTGCCCCGCCTCGTCGTAGCCCACGTAGCCCGGAGGCGAGCCGATGATCTTGGAGACGGAGTGCTTCTCCATATACTCGGACATATCCAACCGCACCAGGGACTCCACGGATTCGAACAGCTCGTCCGCCAGCCGCTTCACCAGCTCGGTCTTGCCCACGCCGGTGGCGCCCACAAAGATGAAGGAGACGGGCCGCTTCTTGGGGCTGATCCCGGCCCGGCTGCGGCGGATGGCGGCGCAGATGGCGGAGATGGCCTCGTCCTGGCCCACCACGTGCTTTTTCAGGTTGTCCTCCAGGCTGCGGAGCTGCTCGTACTCCTGGGCCTGGATCTTGGAGGCGGGGATCTTGGTCCACAGCTCAATGACCCGGGCCAGGTTCTCCATGGTCAGCCGGGGCTTGGGCTGGGATTCCAGCTCGGCGATCCGTTCGCCCAGCTGCATGGATTTGGAGCGCAGGGTGGCGATGCGCTCATAGTCCTCCGGCGTCTTTTCCTCGGATTTCTCCGTGAGCATTTTCAGCTCGAATTCCACGTCGGAAAGATCCTTGGAGGCGGAGGAAAGCTCGTTGATGATGGGGTTGCGGAGGTTCTCGTCGGAGCAGGCCTCGTCCAGCAGGTCGATGGCCTTGTCGGGGAGGTAGCGGTCGGTGATATAGCGCTCCGACAGCAGAACGGTCTGCCGGGCGATCTCGGGGGTGATCTCCACCCCGTGGTACTGCTCATAGTAGCCCGCGATGCCCTTGAGGATGGCGATGGACTGCTCAATGGTGGGCTCGTTCACCGTGACGGGCTGGAAGCGGCGCTCCAGGGCGGAGTCCTTCTCGATATACTTGCGGTACTCCTTGAAGGTGGTGGCGCCCACCACCTGTACCTCGCCCCGGGAGAGGGCGGGCTTGAGGATGTTGGCGGCGTTCATGGAGCCCTCGGCGTCCCCCGCGCCCACCAGATTGTGTACCTCGTCGATCACCAGAATGATATTGCCGCAGGCCTTGATCTCTCCGATCAGATTCTTCATGCGGCTCTCAAACTGACCGCGGAACTGGGTGCCAGCCACCATGGCGGTCATGTCCAGCAGGAAGACCTCCTTGCCCTTGAGCTTGAAGGGCACGTCGCCGGCGGCGATCCGCTGGGCCAGGCCCTCGGCAATGGCAGTCTTGCCCACGCCGGGCTCACCGATCAGGCAGGGGTTGTTCTTCTGCCTGCGGTTCAGGATCTGGATGACCCGTTCGGTCTCCTCCTCCCGGCCCACCACCCGATCCAGCTTGCCGTCCTTGGCCCGCTGGGTCAGATCCAGGCAGTAGGTATCCAAAAACTTGTGCTTTTTCTTGGGCGGCTGGGCCGGGGGCACAGCGCCGCTCTTGGGGGGCTCCTGCCGCTGGGCAGGGGAATTGCCGAGCTGACCCGTCAGCCCGCCGAACAGCTTGTTCAGGAAGGGGAAGGTGGCGGTCTGGCCGTCCGGATCGTCCTCCGGGGCGTCCGGATCCTGATCCGGGTTCCCCCCCAGCATGGACATCATTTCCCCGGAGAGATTGTCCAGATCCTCGTCGGAAATGCCCATCTGCTTCACCATATCGTCCACCTGCTTGATGCCCAGATCCTTGGCGCATTTCAGGCAGAGGCCCTCGTTGGTGGTTTTTCCGTTTTCGATTTTCGTAATAAAGATCACAGCCACGTTCTTGTTGCAGCGGCTGCAAAGCGTCGGTCTCATCAAAGGTATGATCTCCCTTCATTGCGCTTGGTTTGTGGTTCAGAGTGCAGCGTTCATTTTGCATTTTGCATTTTGCATTCCAACGCCGCGCCCTGTGCTTACGGAATAAACAGTCTGGTCCCGCCGCTGCCTACCAGCAGGACTGTCCCGTCGGGGCGGGCGATGACCTGGGTGGCGGCCAGCACATCCCAGCTGCGGTCATAGACGGCAAGCTTGCGGTCAAAGGTCTGCAGGCAGCTGTCCGTCAGAACGGCGGCATAGCGCTCCGCCGCGGAGACGGAGCGGACGCGCTCCTGCAGATCCAGCTCGCCCAGCAGCTCGCCGGAGGCGTTCAAGGTAAGGACGCGGGATCCGCCGCCGTTTTGCTCCAGCGCCAGGATCAGCCAGCCGTCGGTGCTGACGGCGTAATCCGCCAGCTGATTCGTACGCGTGGGCAGCGAGCTGAGGCGCTCTCCGTCCACGTTGAAGAAGATGATCTCGTTCTGGGCGACCGCCATCAGATGGGTGCGATCCAGAAAGCGCAGCTCATAGACCAGCTGATTGCCCAGCGTCAATCTGACCGTCTCGCTGCTGTCCTGCTCCAGATCCTCCAGGGGGAGATCCGTACGCAGGATGGTGATGGCGGAGCGGTAGACGCCGTTTTCCTCCTCCAGCCGGGCCACAGCCAGGTATTCCCCCTGCTCCGATACGGCGCAGGCGTTGATGTAGCGGGTCCGGGAGGAGAAGCGGTAGATGGGCTCCATGCTGCTGTCCAGCACCGTGGCGACGGACTTGTAGCCGGTCTCCGCGGTGATGTAGGCGGTGAAGCCGTCTGCGCTGACGTCCGCGTTGATAAAGGCGCCGGAGAGGGCCTCGTCCATCAGAACGGTGCCTCCCGGTCCCACAGCGGCGGCGTAGGCGCTGCCCGGGCTGAAGACCAGCCCCACATCGCCGCCGCAGCGCAGGATCGGCGTGGGCAGGGAGCCCTGGATCAGCGCTTTCTGCTCCCCGTCCAGGGAATAGAGCGTCACGCCGTTTTCCGTGCCCACCAGGAGCCCGTCGTCGAAGCCGGCGTAGACGTTGCCTGCGCCGCTGTCGAATTCAAGGCGGCCGTAGCTGGCCTTGTCCCGCAGACCCATGTACCGGAAGAAGCGAACAACGCGGTCGGTGTTCATCAGCCGCGGAAAGATCAGGCACAGGGCGGCGATCAGGGCGACCAGCACCAGGAGGATCCACAGGATCCGGCGCAGACGCCCGCCCGTCCTGGGCGCGCCCTGGGTCGCGGTTTGATCTGGATTATTCAACGTGAAATACCGCCTTTCCGTCGTCATACCACAGCCGGGTCATGTACAGGCCCCCCGGGGGAGCCGTGGGCCCGGCAGCAGTGCGGTTTTTCCCGGCCAGAATGTCCGCCACGGCCTCGGGTGGGAATTTCCCCTCCGCGGCATAGACCGCAGTGCCCACCATGGCCCGGGCCATGTTGTAGAGGAAGCCGTTGGCGCAGATCCGGCAGGAGATCAGATCCCCGTCCCGTTCCACCTCATAGTGATAGACCGTCCGCACAGTGGACTTCACGTCTGTCCCCACAGAGCGGACCGCCGCAAAATCGTGGGTCCCGATGAAGCAGTCAGCTGCCCGCTGCATGATCGTCTCGTCCAGATGCTTGGGATAGAACCATGCGCGGTTGACATAAAACGGATCCCGGATCCGGGAGTTGTAGATCAGATAGGTATATTCCTTCTTCACGCAGGAGCCGATGGCGTTGAAGCCCTCGTGAACCTCAAAGGCGTCGGAGACCACGATATCCTCGGGCAGATGCGTGTTCAGGGCGTAGGGCAGCCGATCCACGGGGATGGCGGAGTCGGTGCGAAAGTTTGCCACGTAGCGCCGGGCGTGGACGCCTGCGTCGGTGCGGCCGCAGCCGGTGACGTGGACGGGATGTCCCACCACCATAGCCACGGCCTTTTCCATCGTGGCCGCCACAGACACAGCGTTTTTCTGTACCTGCCAGCCGTGGTAGGCGGAACCCTCGTATTTGAGAATCAATGCAATGTTTTTCATAAGTAATAAGTAACAAGTAATAAGTAATAAGCAAGCGTAACAGGCAGTTCCATTATTACCTATTACTTATTCCTTATTACTTTTACAGTCCAAACCTCCGTAAAACGATGACGCCCGCCAGCAGGGCTGCGCCTACCAGGAAAGCGATCAGATCGATGAAGGCGTAGTGCAGCACCTTGAGCCGGGTGCGGCCCTCGCCGCCGTGGTAGCAGCGGCACTCCATGGCCGTGGCCAGCTCGTCCGCCCGGCGGAAGGCGCTGACGAACAGCGGTACCAGAATGGGGATCAGCGCCTTGGCCCGGCGAATGAGGCTGCCGGTCTCAAAATCGGCGCCGCGGGCCTTCTGGGCGGAGATGATCTTGTCGGTCTCCTCGATCAGCGTGGGGATAAAGCGCAGGGCGATGGACATCATCATCGCCAGCTCATGGACGGGGACGTGGAGCTTTTTCAAGGGGTTCATCAGACGCTCCATGGCGTCGGTCAGGGCGATGGGGGAGGTGGTGTAGGTCAGCAGGAAGGTGCCGCAGACCAGCATCATGATCCGCATGACCATAAAGAAGGCCGTAATGATGCCGTCCGACCAGATCTCGAAGATCCACCAGTCCACCAGCAGAGTGCCGGTCTTGGTGTAAAAGAGGTTCAGCACGGCCGTAAAGATGATAAAGACCAGCATGGGCTTGAGACCGCGGGTCATGGATTTGAAGGGGATCCTGCCCAGGCAGGTGACCGCGATCAGAAAAGCCAGGACCAGCCCGTAGGAGCACCAGGATTTCGCCATAAACAGGGCGACGATGTAAACGATCAGCAGCAGCAGCTTCGTCCGGGGGTCCAGCCGGTGGACGATGGATTTGCCGGGGAAGAACTGACCCAGGGTGATGTCCTTCAGCATGGCCGGCCCTCCTTCCGCTCCTGCAGCCGGGCCACGGCGTAGCGCACCGTGTACACGTCGGCGGGCAGATCAAGGCCCATGGCCCGGAGCCGGGCAAAGACGGAGGTGACCTGGGGCACGGAGAGCCCCATTTCAGTCAGCTCCTCCACATGGGTGAAGACCTCTGCGGGAGCGCCGTCCATGGCCACGCAGCCCTTGTTCATCACGATCAAGCGGCTGCAAAGCTCCGCCACCTCCTCCATGGAGTGGCTGACCATGATAACGGCGGCGTTCTGGGCCTGCTGATAGGCCTTGATGTTCTCCAGGATGGAGTCCCGGCCCGCGGCGTCCAGGCCGGCGGTGGGCTCGTCCAGGATCAGCACGTCCGGCTCCATGGCAATGACGCCGGCAATGGCGACTCTGCGCTTCTGGCCGCCGGAGAGGTCAAAGGGGGACTTCTCCAGCTGCCTCTCGCTGATGCCCACAAAGCTTGCCGCCCGGCGCACCCGGGCGTCCAGCTCGTCCCCGGTGATCCCCTGGTTTTTGGGGCCGAAGGCGATGTCCTTCCAGCAGGTCTCCTCAAAGAGCTGGTATTCCGGGTACTGGAAGACCAGCCCGACCCGTCCCCGGATGGAGTGGGTGAACTGCTTATCCTTCCAGATATCCTGGCCCTGGAACAGCACCTGCCCGGAGCTGGGCTTGAGCAGGCCGTTCAGATGTTGGATCAGGGTGGACTTCCCGGAGCCGGTGTGGCCGATGATCCCGGTCAGCTCCCCGGCGTGAAAGGCCAGATCGATATGGGAAACGGCGGTATGCTCAAAGGGCGTACCGGCGCTGTAGATATGGGTCAGATCCTTGAGCTCAAGGATCGGCACGCCCTGCCGGGGGCGCTGCTCCGCGTCGTCGGGGATGAAAGGCCGATCCGTATTTGTCCCCCGGGGGAGGAAAGCGCTTCCCGCGTCCCGGATGGCCTCCGCGCATTCCTGCGGCGTCAGCGCGTCCAGCGGCAGCTCCCAGCCCGCGCCCCGGAGCGAATAGAGCAGATCTGTGGTCTGGGGCACGTCCAGCCCGGCCTTCCGCAGCAGCTCCACCTGGGAGAAGACCTCCCTGGGGCTGCCGTCGGTGAGGATGCCGCCCTTGTGCATGACGATGACCCGATCGGCCCCCACGGTCTCCCGCATATGGTGGGTGATCAGCACGACGGTGATGCCCTGCTCCCGGTTCAGCCGGGTGATGGTGGAGATGACCTCCTCCCGTCCCCGGGGATCCAGCATGGCGGTGGGCTCGTCCAGCACGATGCAGCGGGGCTGCATGGCCAGCACGCCTGCGATGGCGATGCGCTGCTTCTGTCCGCCGGAGAGCAGATGCGGGGCGTGCTCCCGGTATTCGTACATCCCCACGGTTTTCAGGGCGTCGTCCACCCGCTTCCGGATCTCCGGCGAGGGAACACCCAGGTTTTCCGGGGCAAAGGCCACGTCCTCCTCCACTACGTTGGCGACGATCTGGTTGTCGGGATTCTGAAAGACCATGCCGATCTGGCAGCGGATCTCCAGCAGCTTTTCCTCGTCGGCGGTGTCCATGCCCGCCACGTAGACCTTGCCGCCTGTGGGCAGCAGAACCGCATTGAAGTGCTTGGCCAAGGTGGATTTGCCGCAGCCGTTGGGGCCGATGACAGCGGTGAAGCTGCCCTCGGCGATCTCCAGCGTCAGGTTTTCAAACACCGGCAGCGCCAGACGCTCCCCGGCAGCCGGGTATGTAAAGCTCAGGTTTTCAGCCTTGATCAGATTTGACATATACTCTATACACTCTCAAATTATTTGGCGATGCCTCAGATTACTTCGCGATCCACCGTCCTGTTGCGCCGCAGGGGAGGCAGAGGCCGGAGGCGGTGACCGGCAATCCCAGCTCCTGGGACTCGGTGTGCCCGCCGAAGCGGCGGGTCAGAATGCTGTCCAGCAGGTAGCCCACCACAGAGGGGGCCAGGCCGGTGGTGTAGGAGTTCACCAGCACGAACAGGGGCTGATCCGACAATACGCGGCTCACCAGCTCCAGGAAGGGGTAGAGGCTGGTTTCCAGCTTCCACACCTCGCCGGAGGGTCCCCGCCCGTAGGAGGGCGGGTCCATGATGATAGCGTCGTAGCGCTTGCCCCGGCGGATCTCCCGTTCCACGAACTTGCCGCAGTCGTCCACGATCCAGCGGATGGGGGCGCTCTCCAGGCCGGAGGCCTTGGCGTTGTCCTTTGCCATCTGCACCATACCCTTGGCAGCGTCCACATGGCAGACCGCGGCGCCCCCTGCGGCGGCGGCCAGGGTAGCCCCGCCGGTGTAGGCAAAGAGATTCAGCACGCTGATGGGCCTGCCTGCCCCGCGGACGGTGTCAGTGATGAAGTCCCAGTTGACCGCCTGCTCGGGGAATATGCCTGTGTGCTTAAAATTCATGGGCTTTACCAGGAAGGTCAGATCCCGGTATTGCATCGTCCAGTGCTCGGGGAGCTTGTGCTCGCTCCAGTGGCCGCCCCCTGTGTTGGAGCGGGCGTAGCGGGCGTCGTAGCGCTTCCAGCGGGGATCGGTCTTCGGGGTGTTCCAGATGACCTGGGGATCCGGGCGAACCAGAATATAGTCGCGCCAGCGTTCCAGCTTTTCTCCGTCCGAGGCGTCCAGAAGCTCATATTGCTTCCATTGATCAGAAATCCACATGGTGTTTTCCTCCGTTGCGCTGTGTGAGGATCAGGGCTGGGGCTCAGGCCCGGGGCCGGGCTGCGGGTCGGGATTGGGGTTGGGATTGGGATTCGGATTGGGGTCGGGCTCAGGCTCCGGATCCGGGTTCATGATCGTATCCCAGGCCTCCTTGATGGCGTCGTTCAGCTCCTGCAGACGTGCGGCGTCGTGATATTCACAGACCTCAATCTCGTTCTTCTCCAGGGCGTCAGCCAGGGTCGGCGTGTCGTTTTCGCTGGTTTTCAGCATCATCAGGGTCTTCTTCGTCAGGGTGTTCTCCCGGAAACGGTTCAGCTCCGGAACGAGCTTACACAGGGAGGTAAACGCCTCAGAGGAGACCAGATTGTGATATTTGATGCAGTCCTCGTTGGCGCAGTAGCAGGCACCGTCGGATCCGTTGGGGTAGCACAGCTGGATCTCGAATTCCAGATGGGCCTCGCAGGTGTCCTTGGGAATATCGGAGACAAACAGACCCACATAGCGGGGCGTACACTTGGGCCCGGCCAGCAGGCCGGTCTCGCTGCACACCTGGACGCTGACGAAGCGCTCGTCGTCCGGCTGGATGAACTCGCCGATCTCCTCCTCGGTCTTGTCCTCATACAGCCGCTCCATGACTTTCCGCCACATGATTGCCGAGGGGTTGGAGCTGACCACCATGCGGATCTCCTCCGGGTCGTCGTAGCCGCTCCACACCGTGGCGGTGTACTTGGGCGTAATGCCGGCGAACCAGCGGTCCCGGTCGTTGGAGGTGGTTCCGGTCTTGCCGCCCATGGGCACGCCGCTGATCCTGGCGCTGGCGCCGGAGCCGTAATTGCAGGCGTAGCGGAGCATGGAGATCATATACCAGGCGGAATGGGAGTCCATGACCTCGTGAGATTCCTGCTCATTGTCCAGAATGATATTGCCCTCAGAGTCCTCCACGCGGGTGTAGGTCCTGGCCTTCCGGTAGACGCCTCCGTTGGGGAAGGTGGCGTAGGCCGTAGCCAGCTCACGGACGGTCAGACCGTGGGTAAGCTGCCCCATGCCCAGGGGAGCCAGCGCCATGTCGGTGAATTCCGTTCCGTTGATATCTTCGCTCTCCACCAGGCTTTCCAGGCCGAACTTCTCCTTGGCAAACTGGAAGCTAACCTCCGGGGTGACGTCGGCCAGCACCTTGATGGAAATACTGTTCAGGGATCTGGCCAGACCGTCGAGGATCACCATCCAGCCGCTGGGGCTGTAAAGACCGTATTCCTGCACGTCGTTCTGGGGCCAGTCTCTGCCGTTCAGCTTCATATAGGCCGAATCCTCATAGGAGGAGACGGGGGTAATGATCCCCAGTGCCAGGGCGGGGCCGTAGACCGCCAGCGGCTTGATGGAGGAGCCGGGGGACAGGGTGCTCAGGGTGGCGCGGTTCCAGGTCAGGTTGCCTTCCTTCTGGCCCACGCCGCCGGCCATGGCCGCGATGTCGCCGGTCTCGTTGTTGATCACCACGATGGCGGACTGCAGCTGCTGGGAGGAGCGGGTCTCCGGAACGTTTTCCAGATCCTGGTAGACGGCGTCCACGCAGGCCTGCGCCTCCAGATCCAGGGTGGAATAGATCCGGAAGCCGCCTGTGGTGACCATCTGGTTGGCGGCGTTGTAGGTGATGCCCTTGAGCTCTGCCAGATCCGAGCTGACGTCGCGGATCACCGTGTCCTCAAAGTAGGAATAGTAGTCCTTCTTTTCCACGTCAAACTGATTCTGCGTGCCGCACTGGGGGCAGGTGTAATAGTCCCCGTCGGCTCTGAATTTCTCGATGGAGGCCTCATACGCGCATTCCGTGCAGCGGAACTTCTGGGCCACCTCAGACATGGACTTGAAATCGAGAACCTGATCGCAGATGGCGTCATAGCTGTGGCGGTCTGCAATGTAGCCCTGCTCATACATCTGCTGCAGGATCGTCTGGGTGCGGTATTCGTTGTTTTCCGGGTAGATATAGGGGTCGTAGCGGGAGGGGTTGTTGGTAATGCCGATGATGCAGGCGCATTCCTTCGTGGTCAGATCTTCCAGCTCCTTGCCGAAATAGACGTGGGCCGCGCTCTTGACGCCGTAGGCGCCCTCTCCCAGATAGATGGTGTTCAGATACCAGGTGATAATCTCTTCCTTGGTATAGTTTTTCTCAAAATCCAGAGCCTTGAAGATTTCCATCAGCTTGCGGCGCACAGTGACGTCCCGCTCGCCGGTGAGGTTCTTGATCAGCTGCTGGGTCAGCGTGGAGCCGCCGTAGGTGGAGCCGCCGATGAACATATTGGCCGAGGCGGCCAGGGTACGCATCCAGTCCACGCCGTCGTGCTCCCAGAAGCGCTTGTCCTCGATGGCGACGGCAGCGTTGATCATGTCCACGGGGATCTCCTCATAGTTGACCCAGATCCGGTTTTCCAGGGCCAGCAGCTGCCGGATCTCCTGGTATTCACCGGTCTCCGGGTTTTTGGCCAGAATAAAGGAGGATTGGTTCAGTCGAACGCCGTTCAGATCGTAGTGGGCAATGGGGATGATGTCGTTGACGATATATTCCTTCCCCTGCTGGAAGAAGCGGGTGGCGGCCACGCTGCCGGCGATCCCGAAAAAGATGCACACGGCCAGCACGGTCGCGATGATCCGCCAAAGCAGATGCACAACGGTGCCGGACAGCGTCCGCTGTCTCGGATCCGGTACACGTTTCCGCTTAATGATTTGTTCCTGATCCATAATTTCTTCCTCCAAGCGGCAATGCCGCGTCGGTTGGTTTGTATAAATTGATTTGTATAAATCGGTTTGTATAAATCGTCCGCTCGGGCATAAACACCCAGCATACCACCCTATAGTATACACCATAGAACGGCCGTTTGTCAAATAGAATGCCCTGGGGAAGGGGAAGTATTTACTGAAATTTCACAAAAAAGAAATCGACCCTGTATGCAGCAGCACACAGGATCGATTCTCGGTCGGGACTTACACGCGCTCCTTGACCTTGGCGGACTTGCCAAGACGGTCGCGCAGGTAGTACAGCTTCGCTCTGCGAACCTTGCCGCAGCGAACGGTCTCAACCTTGACGATGTTGGGGGCGTGAACGGGGAAAACCTTCTCGCAGCCGACGCCGTAGCTCAGACGGCGAACGGTGAAGCTCTCCTCAATGCCGCCGTGCTTTTTGGCAACGACAGTACCCTCAAAAACCTGGACTCTCTCGCGGGAGCCTTCCTTGATCTTGACGTGCACACGAACGGTGTCGCCCACCCGGATGACGGGCAGCTCTTCCTTCATGTACTGGCTGGTCAGAGCCTTCATGAGATCCATGATCTGTTCCTCCTTTAATATTGGGCGTTCATGTCACAGGGAATGCCGCTGCGCGTCTGCGCCGGCTGTGCCAGAGGACCGCTCCATTCATAGGCCGATTCATTATAGCACAGATTCTTGAAAAATCAAGCATTTTTTTCGTTTTTTTGAAAGCCGGGGTCATTTGCCGCCCTGGGCGGAGGGCGAGAGCTCAGATTCCGGCAGATAGAGCTGCCGCAGCTCCTCCGGCATCGCGGCGACCAGCAGGGCGGCCATCTGCCGGGGATCGGGATTGCAGTCGCGGAATAACCATCGCTGGATCATGCCCAGGGAGCCGAAGCAGAAGAAGTCGATGGTGAACTGCTCCGCCTCGGAAAGGACGTCTGCGCCGGAAAGCAGTTTCCGGGCAGCCCCGAAGGCCTCGGCGCTGAAGGCCAGAATGTGGCGGCCCAGGGAATTCTGGGAGTTGTCGGCCAGGGCGCGCCGGTAGAAGGAGGCGTCCTTTTTGAGCAGGGAGAGGGCCTCCTCGACCCCGGAGAGCCCCGGCCTCCCCTGCGCACCGGGCAGGAATGGGGCGAGGGAGCGATTGAAGACCCACGCGGCAAGATCATAGATGTCGCGGAAGTGGTAATAAAAGGTCCTTCGATCCAGGCCGCAGGCAGCGCAGAGCCCGCCCACGGTGATCCGGTTGAATTGGGTGGTCCTGCATTGTCGTTTCAGCTCCTCCGCCAAGATCTGCTTTGTGCTGTCGGAATTCCCCATGTTGTCCGCCCCTTTCGCTTTCCAAGCAGGGATTTTTACTCATTATAGCACATTTGTCCGGTTTTGTGAAGCGGGCATCAAAAAAGAGATTGTGCAAAAACAAAAAAAGTGCTTGACAAATGGGGGCTGCTTGTGTATAATTGCTTACGTCGCTGGAAAACGGCGGCCGAAAGTACGGAAGGTTAGCTCAGCTGGGAGAGCACTTGCCTTACAAGCAAGGGGTCACAGGTTCGAGCCCTGTACTTTCCACCATAACCCTGGCCCGGTGGTGCAGTCGGTTAGCACGCCAGCCTGTCACGCTGGAGGTCGACAGTTCGAGTCTGTTCCGGGTCGCCACTCACGAGCCAAGCCGTTTGGCTTGGCTCTTTTATCCGCCTCGGTAGCTCAGTAGGTAGAGCAGCGGACTGAAAATCCGCGTGTCGCCAGTTCAACTCTGGCCTGAGGCACCATTTGCGGGTGTAGCTCATCCGGTAGAGCGCCACCTTGCCAAGGTGGAGGTAGCGAGTTCGAGCCTCGTCACCCGCTCCAAACAAATAAGGAACTGCTTGTCAGTTCCTTATTTCATATGGTGACGTAGCCAAGTGGTAAGGCAACGGTCTGCAAAACCGTCATTCACCAGTTCAAATCTGGTCGTCACCTCCAAGGATTTTCGATCACGAAAGTGGTCGGAAATCCTCTTTTTTCACCCTTTTAAGGTGAAAAACGGGGTATTTTTGACATTTTTTCAGCGAAGTGTCGTGTAGAGACCTACGCCGAAAGGCTGGCATTTATACCCCAAAAGTCCCGTGAAGTCCCCCAAAATCCCCCGGTAACCACGAAAATTGGTTAAAAAATTGGTTACTTTTTTAGAGAACAAAGTCTCTGATGCTCTGCTCCATGAAGCGATCCGAGGTCGTCACGTAGACCCTTTCCGTCAAATTGGAAATGCTGTGGCCCAGATAATCGGCCACGACCTTTCGGTTTCCGTTGGTGTACTCGTAGAAGTAGGAAGCAAAGGTATGACGGAGACTGTGAAGCCCGCAATGTGGGACACCTGCCTGGGTCAGCAGAGAATTGAAGCGCCTGCGGAAGGTGGCGTCGTTCAGCGGCTTGCCATCGGAGTTGGCGATATAACCGTCGTAGCCCTCCGGCTCCTGGGCCTTCAACCGTTTCAGATATTCCAGGGCGGCCAGGCTCAGATACAGCACTCGCGCCGACGATTTCGTCTTCGGCTTGCCCTCCACGTAGGTCATGCCGCCCACTGTGTTGCCCTCTGCGTCACGGGTGCGGGTGGTGGTAATGTTTCGGCTGATCTCCATGCGGCGGGTCTCGAAATTGATGTCGCTGTATTTCAAGGCCCTGGCCTCCCCGGCCCGCAGGCCGGTGTTCAGCAGGAACAGAAAAAATTCCGCCTGTTTCAGCTTCTGCGGCGCCGTCTTGATGGGATTTCCTTTTTTGGATTCCCAGCGCAGCACATAGCCGTTCTCCACCACGTCCCGGATGCGGGCAATCTCTTCCGGCGTCAGAACATGGATCTCTTCCTGGTCCTTCATCTGGAGCTTCGACTCCGCCAGTTCCTGCTCCGCAGGGCTCAGCTTTTGGCCCTTGGCCTTCTTCGCTTTGGCTTGCTCCCGTGCCTTTCGGACGGAGGACTGACGGTCGTGGATGAATTCCTCGGTGTAAAACTTCAAATTGGCCATGGGATTGCGAAGCGTGGGGTCTTCGGCGGTCTGATAGCTGTAAAACTCCTTCAGAAGTTGGGAGGCCTTCTTGATGGTGGATGCGGAATAGCCCTTCTCCATATTTGCCTGGAGAATCCGTTTGCAGTCGTTTTTCGTCACGTCCCGCAGCTCCAGGCCTCCGATATAGGGCTTGATCTGATTCAGATAGGTGCATTCCAGCCGGTCGTAAGTGCTCTGGCGCACTCTGCCGTACTTCTCCGTGCGGAGCCACTGCTCGATGGCATAGCTGAGCTTTCCCGTGATCTTACTGCGCTCCGTCTGGGCTGCAATCTCTTTCCGAATGAAATCATAGGCCTTCTGTCGGGCCTCCGCGTCGGTCTTTCCGTAAATGGATTTATAAACGGGAACGTCCGTCTGCCGATTCCGGCCTATTTCCACTCTGGCTCGATAATTGGCGTTGCCCTTGCCATCGTATTTGGTCGGCTTCGGGATACAGAGCAGATCGGCTTCGGCAAACTTACGCTCTACCACGTTGAATTGCTGCAAAGTACTCATTTGAAATAATCCTCCGTTTCTTTGGTTTGCGCCGTTCATAGAAAAAGCGGCGCGGCGTGAATGAGCACCTTGTATAACCGGCCTCATTGTACACCGCACCGCTTTCTTTTTCAAATCTGCGAATGGTTATCTGTGGTTTTTAGTTGAATTGATAGGTCTTTCCCGGCTGCTTCGCAACCAGATCCAGCCAGTGATTCAGGGCCGAGCGGCGGATCAGCCAGGCTCCGCCCTCGCCCAGCCGGAAGGCCGGGAAGCTGGGGTCCCGATAGAGCTGATAGAGCTTGGTTCTGCCGATGCCCAGATATTCCATGAGCTCGGCGGAGGTCAGCAGATGGTCGTCGCGTTCGTAGTTCTCCATGGCAAGCCCTCCTTAGCGTTCGTCTCGGTTGCGTTCCCGCTGCCGCTGTTTCTGCAGCAGCGCGAGGCCTGCGAGAATGTCCTGTTTGATCTGCGCGTCCGTGTAGGAAACCGGGAAGAAGCGCTCCAGCTCATCCCGCCGAAAGCGGATCTGATCCCGCTGGTTGGGCTTCTGCTCGACCATGACTTCCTGTGCAGTCCACGGGGTCAAGGCCCCGGCGCTGGCCGCCCGGTGCAGTCGAACTGCCTGGGAGTAGGACGGGGTGCAATCGTTCATCCGCATGGCTTCCAGCAGATCGTATTGGGCTTCGGCAGGAAGGTAGGACAGCTCCACGCCCACGGAGAAGGCAATCTTGCCCTCGTCCATCAGATCCAGCAGGTTGGGAATTAAGTTCGTCAACCGGATATACCGCTTGATCGTATCCTTGCTGGTTCCTACATCCTCTGCAATCTGCTCTGTCGCCAACTTTGGTGCAAATTGCGCCGAAGTGAGGTCGCTCCGTTTTCCTTGGTGATACAGCGCCCCCGCTTTCAGCTTGTAGGCAAACGCCTTCTCCGACGGCAGCAGGCGCTCCCGGTGGAGGTTGCTGTCCACCACAAGCACCGCAGCCTCGTCCCGGCTGACGGGATAAACAAAGGCGGGAACCTGTTCGATTCCCGCCAGCTTTGCGGCATGGGCACGCCGGTGCCCGGAGATGATTTCATACCGACTGGGATCATTCTCTGCCGGTCGGACGATCAGCGGGTTCAGAATGCCGTTTTCCCGGATGCTTTCGGTCAGCGCCTCCATGTCCGCGTTGTCCTCTACCCTGTAGGGGTGTCCTTCAAAGGGCAACAGGTTTGCAAGGGAAATCTGTTTTACATCTTTCATTTTGAGTTCCTTTCCTCTCTTAATTGATTTGTTGATTTGATTACCGTTCGCGGCTTCGCTCCCGCTGAAGCTCTCTGCTTTCCAGATCGTGCTCTGCTTCCAAAAGGCCCAGCAGGCGCTCCCAGCGGTCCTCGATCCGCTTTGCGACGACAAGCGCTTTCCGAAGCGGTTTCAGTTCTTCGGTGGCCGCCGCGATCTTCTGCTTGTATTCCTCCGTCAGCTCCGGCGACTTCGGCCTGCGGAGCTGATTTCGGAACTGCTGACGTTCCGCTTCCAGGGATTTGATTTGGCGTTCAGTTTTCGACTGAAACGAGGAAAGCTCCTGAACCGAGCGGATACCCTTCCCGGTCAGGAGCTTTTGTTCTTCAATCAGTTGGTCCAGCTTCGCCACCTCCATCCGCATGGAGGGAGATAACGGTTGAATGTTCTGCCGCCTCGCTTCCTCGTCCTGTGTCAAGCCCAGCAGCCGCAGCACCAGATAGAACACCAGGTCCAGAAGCACCGTGCCTGTCTCTTTGGCGTGCGTAATGTTGTAGTCAAGCTGCCGTTCCAGACTCAAAAGCGGGAGCGGTCTGCGCTTCGGCGGCAGGTGGCTGTTGTAGACGATCAAAAAATGGTTGTCGTAGAGATGATCACGGAGAACCGTCTGAACCCGTTCAATGGGATACCCGATGTTGTCCAGCCGGACGGCGCGGCTCCAATCCGGAGCCTTTACGGAGATATGGTCATAGCTGTCTCCCCGAACGATGGTATAGCCCTTTTGCCGCAGACGCTGCAGGAAATCCTCCATGCGAAAAACATAAGCGAGACATTCCTCCACGTCCTGCTTCAGAATGTCCCGGTGCGTCAGCTTTCCGGACTTACGGACCCAATAGGCGCCTTTCTCGGATTGATAAATCTTCGACTTGTTCAGCACGGACAATTCGTAATTCAGACAAAGCTCGTCAGATACCTCCCGCAGCCGCACATGGTCCCGGATTTTGTTCTGGAACTTCTCACCGGTTTTGAAGCTGACGGAATTGACGATAAAATGGTTGTGGAGCGAATCCGTGTTCAGATGCGTCGTGACGACCACCTCATAATCCGGCCACATGCGGCGGGCTGTCTCAATGCCGATCTCATGGCAGGTCTCCGGCGTCAGCTCTCCGGGGTGGAAGCTCTGATACCCGTGGTAGGCCACGTTTCCTTTCAGCTTGCCGAAGCGCCGCTTGGTTTCCATCATGGACCGGCAGGCGGTTTCCAGCGGACAGTTCAGTGCCGTGACATACATCCGTTGATCCGTCTTCTCCGCGTTCTCTGCGTATTGCAGGGTACGGAACAGATCCGCGTCCACGTACTTGCGGTCAATGGTCTTATCCGGATTCTCGGCATAGTCGATCACGTCCTTCAATCGGCCCTTGACGGGCCAGAAGCCTGTGGTCGCCATGGCTATCCTCCCACAAGCTCCGCCCGGATCTCTTCCGCCGTCTGCTTCTCCGGCAGGAAGTAGGCGTCCCGGAGCTTCTGGAAGGCGGCTTTGTAGCGGACGTCGTATTCCGGCGAAGGCGCGTGGTTCATAAGCCAGAGCAGATCGCTGTGCAGCCGCCAGTAGCCCTCCCCGGGCGGGAAAGCTCTGGGCGAAAAGCCCAACGCCCGCTGCCGCAGGTATTCTCCCTGGGAAAGGCCGCAGGCCTCCGCCAGCTTTTCGATTTGCTTCTTCTCCGCCGCCGTGACGGTGAAGTTGACTTGGTTTTGCTTCAAAATGATTACTCCCTTCTGGTTATGATTTGTGTTTTGGAATGTTGGATGGAACAAGGGGGCTTGGGGATCTCCCCAAAGGGCAGTCCGGACGCCCGACCTGTTCGGAAAAACTATGGTTTTTCCCTGCTTGCTACGGTATGAGACACAGCCCCCGCAGGGATGACTCCCTCCGGTCTGGCTGTGCCTCATGCCGCTTTTGTGGCGCATGGGTTCCTCGCAGAGCGTCTTTTCTGCCGGAAAAGTGGTGACGTCAATTTGATGTCACAAAGCGTTTGAGAAAAGAAAAATGACGTCACGTTGACGTCATCCAAACAGCTCCAGATCGTCCAACACGCTTTGGTCGTCCTGTTCTTCGACTGGTAAAGCAGGAACGGGTGCGTCCGTAATGGGCGGCAGTGCTCGCACTTCCTCCCGGAAGATGCGGCGGATGCTGTCAAGCAGGGTGGGATCGACCATACCGGTACTCTCTTCTTTAATCCGTGCCAGCACTGCGTTCACCACAAAGCGATTGCAGTCTCCGTGCTTCAAGCTCTGCATATACTCTGCCGCGCCGCGTTCCTCCGCGTCTTCCAGGTTGAAGCGCAGGGTCATGCGATAGACACTCATCCCGTCCGCCCCGCCTTGATCTGGATGTCGGCCAGGTATTCATAGCCCTTGGCCGCCGCGCAGATGTCCTCCACAAAGCGGACGCGCTGGGGATCGACCTGGCCGAAGTGCTTCACCAGGCATCCGCCTCCGCCCGTGATCCAGAGGGTCATAGTACGCTTGTCGTAGCCGTGCTCCCGCAGCCTGCGGAATAGCTCGTCCACATAGGCCGCTGCGGTAGCCTGGATGATGGCCAGATCCTCCGCGTCGATGTTGGCCGTGCCGGTGCAGAGCACTTCATCAATGATGGCGTCATTGAGCTCTCGCCGGGTCTGACGCAGAAAGGCTTCCCGCACCGCCAGCGTACACTGGTAGACGCCGATCTTTTCCGTGAACATTTTCCCCGATTGGGGCTTTCCGTTGACCAGGTAGAGAATGTTCATGGTGCCGTTTCCGACGTCGGCAACCATGCAGACGCCGGTCATCTGCCCTTTGATCGGCGCAATGGCGGCGTAACCTTGCGGATAGACGCTCACGCCGATAATACGGATGCGGTAGGCGGTTTTCCGAAAGGTAAAGGCCACCTCGGGATACCGGCTGAGATAGGCAGCAAAGGCCTCCTTCTGCCCGGCGGTCCAAGTAAGCGGCAGGCCCACAGCCAGATAGACGCTGGCATCCGTGAGTCCCTCATCCGCCAGCTCCATGGCGATAGCCGCCAGGGTGAGCACATAATAGTCCTCGTCCAGGCTCTTGTCCGGCAGGAACTCCTTGTGTCCCTCTCCGATGAGATAGTATCCTCCGCCGTAGATCAGCAAGTCCTTGGTAAACAGGGGCTCGCTGTCATAACGCAGAAGGCCGGTGGGAAAGCAATGGTTGGCAGTCTTCATATTGCCAAAGCCGTGATCCACACCGATGATTTTGAACCCGTTGCAATCTTTCATTTTGAATCTCACTCCTTTTTTGTTTCGATCTTTCGCTCCGAAGCTGTCGCGTTTCGGAGCGATTTTTGCCTTTTCTTTCGCCGCTGCGCAGCGTTTGTACCATAGCAGGAGTAACTCTACCCGCTGCCGTGATAATCGTGTTTTCGCATGATTTCAGCACTTCCTTTCGACTAAATTCGGAGAACAAAAAGGCCGCCAGGGTCCGACGCCAACCGGCGCGAACTCTGACGGCTCGTTTTCTGCCCTCACCCTATATAATAGTCGAAAAAGCACTTTTCCAGACATATGCCGCAACACAGCAAAAACGAAAAGCGCAACAGCTGAAAAGCCTTGGAAAATCAAAGGATTTTATATGTTTTTCAGTTTTGCCAATATCAAAATCGCAACATTGAAAAGAAAATTTTTGAAAATTTTACTTCGAAACGGTCCCAGAGCGGCATATCGATACCGCTTATGGGACACAAGAGATTGTAGACTATGGGCAGGAGACCGGGGAGGGGGTGCTTATCGTGGAGTTGAAGGGCTGCTTTTTCACAGCGGACTACCGGGACGGGCAGGTGTATTCCAGTGGGAAGAAATACCCCGCTGGCCACTTCACCGTGCAGCTTATGAATCAATACTATGTGCAGGATACCGCCGCCCGGATCGCCGTCTATCAGGACGCTGCGAACGGCCACGTATTGGATCAGCTTCGAGACGGGTATCTGAATATCCCGGACTTTGTCCGGGCAGGCGAGCTGACCGGCTGGGCGCTCCAAGCCCTTCCCCAACTCTCACCCTTTGAGCAGATCGATACCGAAGCGCTGCGGCAAGAGCTCTCCACGCTTTTTACAGAAGAGGTCGGACGGGAAATCCGTTCGTACTTTCGCTATCGCGGTCAGATTGCGGAGATCCGCGAGGATGAGGTTGCGGTCGGAACGGTGGATCGGCGCATTGACCGGGCCTATCTGCGGGCTGTTGAGAAACGGATCGACCGGGCTTGCGAAATCCTCCGCTTTTTCGACGGCCTGTCGGAGGATATCCATGAAGTGCACCGCTTCCTGGGAGTGTTCGCCAACCGACTGGAGGAGCCGACTCGTCTGGACGAGGCGCACTTGCTGCCCCTTGCGCTGGAGATAATTGGCCCCCGGCAGAACCCATATTCTGCGCAGTACGTCGCCGCGTCGAAAACCAGCCGAAGCAAGGGCGTATCCCTGTCCCGTCGAATGTCCTTTGACCGCTTCGCTTCCTTCATCCTCACGGATTTCTTCGAGGGGCTGCATTACGGCCACTATCTACGCCGCTGTCCGATCTGCGGGAACTACTTTCTGATGCAGAGCGCCAGGCGGCAGCTCTACTGCTCGTTGGGATACGCGCCGAAGCGCTATCGTGGCAAGCGCTTGACTTGCCGGAAGTACGCTGCCGCCATTCGCCGCAAGGAGCTGGCGGCGGACGATCCCATCATCGACCTGTACAACCGCCGCTGTGCTGCCATTCGTGCAGAGAAAAGCCGGGGCACGATCACGCCGGCCTTTGCGGAAACGGTGCGGCTGCTGGCCCAGGATCGGAAATTCCGGGCCCTGCGGGAGGAGACCTACGCTGCCGGACAGTATGCGCCGGATCTGGCGCGGGAGAAGCTCTATGCCGACGCCAAAGCGAGGGAACGCCTATGAAGCAAGCAGATTATCTGGAAAACGAATGGCCGGAGGACGTCCGGGAGGAAATCGAAGCGGAAACCGAAGACCCGGAATCGGATCGCGGCCTCTATACGTATGACACCGCCCCTTCCGAAGAAGAAACGGAAGATAAGAAGGTATATCCCGAAGAAACGGACTTCCTGAATGCGGAGGATTACAGCTTTCTTCCATTCGAAGAGCATCGGATGTACAAATTGAAAAAACCGCCAGAGCTCCCGCCGAATACAACGCGGTACGAGATGGCGGAGATCTGCTTTCGGACCTATTATGAGAAGCACAATCTGTTCTATTACTACGGCTTTCTGCACTACGTCGAGCCGACTCTGAACCGGATCGCCACGGGTTTTATGCTCCGATATTCCATGGTGGGGCACTTTACCGATCTGAAGCAGGAGGCGGTGCTGGGGCTGCTGGAAGCGGAGCAGCACTACGACCCGACGAAGGGGAGACGCTTTCTGGAATACAGCAGGGACTACATGAAAAACCGAATGCACGATTACATTCGCAAAATGCGTCGCGGCTGCACGGTGGAGTCCGACTATGCCGACAAAAAACTCCGAACCGCCATGAAGCTGTTCTATGAGTACGGTGGCAGAAATGACTTGGAAACCATCCGCAAAGTGGCAGAGGAGATGAAAATCCCGCAGGAAGATGCAACGGAAATGATCGAATATGCTTTGCTCAATACGCTCTGCACGGGAATGAACCGACAGCTTGCTTCTGCAGACGGCGAGGCAGAGGAGAGCAGAGAGGAGCGCACGGTCAGTCCCTACCCGGAGCCCTATGAGGCTTTCCTGGAAAAGTGCCGGACGCAAGCCCTCTGCGCCGCGTGGAACAGCCTGAACTACCGCGAACAGGAAATGCTCGCCGCCCACCTGGGCTTCTGCCCGGACTGCTTCGGCGTTTTGGAGCGCACTGGCCACAGCGAAAAATGGTACGATTGCGTTCCACGAAAGAAGCTCCCTTACGAGGATATTGCCATTTCACACAGCCTCTCCAGCCCGGAATCCGCCCGGCGAATCTGCGAAAAGGCCCTGGAAAAGATGCGAAACAAGTATTTTACAACATTCCAGGACAGCATCTCTCTCAAATTGTAGGTTTCCGGTTGATAGGATTACAAGAACGATTATAATGATGAGCAGTCAGAAAACCCGTCTTTTGGACATGACTTTATCTGAAAACCGTGTTCATTCCATAGTGATTTCAGATGTGTATCGTAGAAATACGAAGAGGCAACAGCTTTAGCATGTTGCCTCTTTCCTTGTGAATAAAAGCTAGAATTAACTTTTGGGCATTAAAAACTATACGACTTGGGATTGCGGGCGTATTGATCTACGTCAGACGCGAGTATGCGAAAGAAAATGCTGGCAGGCAATGGAGCTTCATCGCATTCATCAATGCTACAATTATTCCAAAGTGCCCATTGGTTTGGCCAGTCTTTGAGAATAGCGTAAATCCGGCTATGAAGGCAAAGTTTTTTCGAGGACTTGTCCTTTTTAGGGCAAGCCCTCGTTGGTTTATAGAGAAAAGAAAAAATAGCAGAACTATCATTACAACCATAATTTATTGATGTAGACTATTATAATCTT
>JAEEGH010003409.1_pt1 | contig 41823 bp, 5 predicted proteins | sample 9134181 | NCBI WGS metagenome assembly JAEEGH01 (sample SAMN16246544, study PRJNA631951) | gut metagenome | biome: gut microbiome; feature: rumen; material: DP-attached | host: Bos | place: Iran: Karaj | collected 2018-10 | reverse complement strand
TTGACGATTCGTACAAGCGCGAGGCTTTTTCTTCCTACCACATCATGCAGGGCTACATTTGTAGTGAGCGTGGTCGCACAGTCCGTGTACGTATTCGTGACAACCAGGGCTTTATCACCATCAAGGGACCGTCAGACATTGGTGGCCTTGCCCGTTACGAGTTTGAGCAGGAAATACCATTGACTGATGCTGAACAGCTGATGCGGCTCTGCCAGCCCGGTATCATTGACAAGACCCGCTGGCTGGTTAAGAGCGGCGACTTCACGGTTGAAGTCGATGAGTTTCATGGCGACAACGACGGCCTCGTCATGGCTGAGGTAGAGCTGAAGAGCGTTGACGACCAACCCGTCCTACCCCCCTTTATAGGAAAAGAGGTTACTGGCGACCGCCGTTATTATAACAGCCAGTTGCGCAGTAACCCCTTTACCCGTTGGTAATCACGAGACGTAATCTCACCGGCAGTGAGCCGTAATGTCGTTAACAGCGAGATTACGGCTCATTCTGTTCCACCTATCTTGACATCCGTATCTTTCTTCACGATACCGTTATCACCACCGCCATAGACGTTACCCATGATGGTAGCCTTGTCCTTGACGTTCACCTGCGTCCATATAGAGGTAGAGAACTTCTCAGAATCCAATGTTGACAAACCACGGCAAGCACCATAGACCTCACCACCATAGGTCTTGTTGTAAGTCCAGCCCTTGGTAGTGTCAAATGGTGTACCGATGATGGCAACACTCGTGCCGCCACCGATGTTAACAGTGTTCTGTGACTGCTTACCAAGGGTTGCGGTATTTGTCAGATCCTTCTTAGAGAGGTCTCCTTGCGTCTCCAGTATCTTCGGAGCACCAACGGAACCCATCGAACCGCCGCCATAGACGTTACGGTGGATGGTGCCACCCAGAATGTTCACCTCCGTGAAGCGGGTCACGGAACCGGACGAATTACTGTAGTCTTCTTCCTTGACACTGCTACCTCCGTAAGAGAGTGAACCATCATTATCACTTGTGTCACCATCGCCATTAAAGTCGTACTTATATTTCGTGACACCCGAACCACCGCCATATACATTACCACGGAACAACCATTGGTCATCGTTAACGTCAGTTGTCTTCAATAGTGCCTTATTAGTCTCGTCGTAGGCTAAACCAATCTCACCATTGTTGACCGTCACCTTTGTATCGCGACGTACGTGACCATCCTGACCACCGCCATAGACAGAGCCCAGAATCTTAGGTGCACCACTGGTCACATACGTGTTATATTCATTGTCGGAATCAAAGTCGCTACGCGTCTTACCAATAGTCACATCCGTCTGGTTGACATAACCAGAGAAGAAGGCGGGACTATAGAGGTAACGTGGGTATTCCGCAATATTAGGAGCCGACTCACCGGCACTACCACCAATGACATTACCGTAGGGCAGATAGTTCTTGATGCTATTTTGGGGATTTGTAGGATCGACATAGCCCACAGTACCGCCAAGCACCTTAACCGTGGTCTTGCCACTGCTGAGGAAGTAATCTGCCATCGTTTTTGGTATGTTCGACTCGCTTATAGCTTCATCAGGATTAAAGTTATTACTTGGTGTCCACAATTCTGCATTATCAAGTGTCTCACCATAGCCGGCAGGATAATAGTCATCGGTTCCACCGGCATAGTTGCCCTTACCCACCGAGGCGATGTTACCGCCACCATAGATATTACGCATCACATGGCCGTCGTTCATGGTGACGTAGGTATTGCCGAGTACCTTACCGGACAGCAGACCATAGACGTCTTGATTTCGGAATTGTCCTTTGTTAGCACCAGCAAGAATCTCTATTGACTTCTTGTAAGTACCCTTACCCTTACCGCCACCATAGAGCGAGTGAGCTATCAGACCATTGCTTAACGTCACCTTGGTGTCACCATAGACATAGCCGTTCTCACCACTACCATGTACGGAACCGGTAATACAGCCCTTCGACGTATCACTTAAGTCAGACACATTGACCGTTGTAGGATAATTGATATTCACTTCAGCATCCTTAACATAAGCCAAATGTGCCATCGTATAGCGGTCGGCAGCCTCACCACGAGCACTGCCATAGACATCACCACCGTCAGTACCTGTGATACCAATGTGTCCTCCCGTAATATTGATGGTAGCCTTACCAGTACCTTCTGCAAATACAAATTCATATGGCCAGCTAAGAGCGAAGCCATGAACCACTTCGTTGGGAGTTCCCTCATCTGTAATTTCACGATGTTCAGTTTCCGATGTGACAGTACCTACCGAAGCCATAGCTCCTGCACCATATACACCGCCTGTAATCAGACCGCCATCGATATTGACCTCGGTATTACCGCGTACGATACCAGCCCACGGGTTATAGTGTTCCTCGCCACTATCTTTGACTCCATCACTGTCATCGTCTTTCCAGTACATATCCGTACCGCAACCAGCACCATATACGTTACCACGGAATTCATAATACTCATCAGGATTTCCAATAGTACCACTATGAATATCAACACGGGTGTTATTATAGGTATGTCCGTTCTCGCCACTGCCATATACTGAACCATTGATGAGCAGAGAAGAGATATTATTACCATCACCTCCAGCGTTGGTACCTAAAGATGCAGTACCAATAGTTACATTGGCATTGTTGACCCATGCAAGGAAGTCAGGACGTTTACCTGGCTCATCCACATCACCACGTGAAGAGCCAAAGACCATACCATTTTCATGTCCATCGAAACCAATAGTTCCGCCAGTAATGGTAACATTAGCAGTACCCGTGCCGGTACGGTCGTTATGAAGACCATTTATGCCCGTAACCTTCTTGGTTCCTGTTCCTGTATCATCAGTCATTGTATAAGTGAAATCACCCACAGTACCGTAAGCACCACCACCATATACATTATGATATATCTGGGTAGTCTTACCTTCTGCCTGACTGATGGCCACATTGGTATTACCATAGATATGTCCGGAACGTGCGGTATTTATGTATCCGCTACCGCCACCATAGACATTACCCATCGTAGCTCCACCATAGTAGATATAGCTTACATTATTATCACCATCTGTTATGGTAGTCCTGTTAATTCCAACAGTACCGCCGCTGATGGTTACATAAGTATGACCATCCATAGCCTTACCTTCCGCTCCTGTCAACGTTTCACCTTTAACCACAGGGTCTGTCGATGCTGAAAGCACTTTCGATTCACCTACAGCAGCCATCTCACCGCCGCCATAGACACTAGCCTTCACAGTGCCATCTGTCATGGTAACTTCTGTACTACCCTTCACACGTCCAGCAATATACTTAGGATAGGTTTCATAAGCATTAGTACCCGTGCCGTGGGTAAGTTTTTCTTCAATGCTACCATAACCGCCGCCATATACACTACCGAAGGTGTAACGAGTTACCTCCGTTGTAGTGGTGTTCGGAGCTTCTCCCTCAGTGACAGTCTCTTTAATCTCCGTACCGATGGTGCCACCATTGATAATAATCTCTGTGCCTACAGTCTTGCTGTCAGCGGAAGTATGAGTACCCTGTACCATACCCATCTCACCTCCACCATAGACATTACTCTTGATAGTGCCACCAGTGATTGTCAGTTTGGTACTCTTCACATTACCCAGTTTCCACCAGTCAACAGCAGAAATAGCCGTTTCGCCATCCAACTGATACAGTCGTCCCATACCACCTGTAAAGACGTTGCCGCCCTTGGTGTGAGACAAGCGATATAGTTTCAGCGCATCATCATACACAAATTCTGTATAAGGAATATGCTTGTAAGCCTTCCAATTTTTCCAATCAGTAGCATCCCAATTTGCAACTGCTTTATCTGCTGTAATGCCTGCTTCAGTATTATCAGCTGTAGAAGGAATCACATTCTCGTAATCGTTACCGATTGTACCGCCACTGATGTTGATGTCTATATGGCCACGTCCCTTCGGGAACATTCCAACAGGAGCAGTTGTGCCGTCATCCATCTTGTCGTCAGCCATCATCTCGCCATAGCCAGAAACTCCTTCATCGAACAGTCCATAGCCCACAGAGCCCAAACGGCCACCGCCATAGATAGAGCCAAGCATTGTACCACCCGTGATGTTCAGCGTTATGCTACCTGCCACGTTACCGGCAGTGTATGCGTCACCAGCGAAACCACGACCACCACCGAAGACGTTACCATCTACGTATGAGGTTCCCCAAGTACCAATCTTTGCGCCATCGCTGATGTTCATTGCCACATTACGCATGACGTGACCATCCTCACCACCACCGAAGGCAGAACCATATATCCATCCGCCAGAGATATTTACCTCTACATCGTTTACATTGGTCTGTTTGTTGAACAATACACGTGGATCACCCTTACCAGCACCGAAGAGATAGCAAGTCACTGGGTGAGCAGCAATCTGACCCAAGGTACGAGGCACACCGATAGTACCACCTGTCATGTTGATAGTACACTTACCTGTGGTATTGCCGGTAGTAGCATCGTCATCTCTACCTACATTGGTCAACTCGTTACCACCATAGACATTGGTCAGGATATGTCCGCCCTTGATATCTACTATGGTATTGCCGCCTACATCACCAGCCTTCCAGTGCCATTTACCAGCCTTGTAGGGGTAGTAACCAGAGCCACCACCGAAGACATTGCCATAGAAGGTGTTGCCGTTAGTAGCAGTAACAAAACCACCTTCTGCATTTTTATTATGTTCCGAATCATAATAAGTCTTACCGTCATTTGCATATTCTGCAAATTTATCATGTGTGTGATATGGCGATTGATACTTCCAGCTGGCACACTCGGGTAGAGATGACTTATAATAGGTAAGAGCCAACGTCTGCAACGCTTCGGGATCTGAGCCACTGGTTATCAAATGTCCTGCCGCCCACTCTGCATCTGAATAGCGACGATTGATAGCGATGTGATTAACTGGAGTGGTTAATTCATTTAGATATGTACCGTCATCAGCCATCTGAACATAGCCATTACCAATCTGGCAATCGTCTTCTATGGTTACATGCGTATCAGCCTGCACATAGCCGTTCTCGCTACCGCCATAGACGGAACCCTTGACGAAGGCGTTGCCGCCAATGGTCACATTGGTATTGCTGGCCAAGCCCAGCGTCTCAAGATAACTGAGGTAGTTAGCTTCGGTATCTATATAAACCAATCCACTTCCACCTTTTGGCCATTTTTGGGGTCTGTGGGCATCATCTGCAAAAGTATAATCACCAGGCACAGCTCCCATGCCGGCACCAAACACATGGCCGTAGTCATCGGGTTTACCCGTTTCGGTATTGTTCATCACCATGTCATCAGGTCCGATTTCAGCATTGCCCCGTATGGTAACAGTACAAACGCCACCGCTCTTCGGACTTTCTGGTATGCCAGCAGCATTAACATTATACCTGCCCACCGTAGCCAACAGACCACCACCATAGACACTCTTCCCGATCTTGGCATCGCCCTGGACAGTGACGGTGCTATTGCCACGCACCAGCGCCGAGTAGCCTTGTGTCTCTACGCCCTTGCCGGCACCATATACGCTACCCTCGATTTTGGGTTCAAATGTGGGCGCGCTTTTTCCTTCCTGTCCAATCGTTACCACGGTGTTCCATTCCACGCGGCCAATCATACCGCCGCCAAAGACGTTGCCTTTCACCGTGCCGTTACCGATGGTGACTCTCGTTCCTTTATCGATTGCGCCAGGATTGTCTTCGTTCTCGCCTTCATCGTTAATTCCCACCATGGCTTTTTCACACTCCCATGTGTCGGCTTGACCCTTGCCGCCGCCATAGACATCGTAATTAATCGTGGCTGCATTGCGAGCCGGAGTGAAAGCGATTTCCTCGCCAGCATCGTTGAAATATGTACCGGTACCAATATCCACATGCGTATCACCGTGAATACTGCCTAAATCGCCACCACCGTAGATGTTATCAATAGAGCCGATGGCGAGAATGGCATTGCCACCACCATCAATGTTCTCAACCTTATAAGTCTTACCACCAACAGTGTGAGTACCTTCAGTAAAATTACTCTCGGTGTCTTTTTCAACAAACTTCTTCAACACCATACCCTTTTCCATATTCACATTGATATAGGTAGATCCCTCAATATCGGCAGTCGTACCCAAGCCGCCACCAAAAATAGAACCTATCCATGAAGCGGAAATGATGTTAATATGGGGATCTTTCTTGGGGTAGCCATAGAGACCGGCCGCAATTAAGGCTGCATTCACTTTTTTTTCATCAGTACGATCAGCCTCGGGTAAACTATTAATGGTCCTTGTCTTGTCTTCATCAAATTTCTCTTTTGTCCTTACATGCCAGTTGTGCGACTCGTCTTCATAGAAACCATAGATTGAATAGGGTGCTTGATTACCGCCACCATATAGGTTATTAATGAAGATGGGGGTACAGCCACTCTCTTTGACATTGATTGTAATGGAGCCATTGATTCGTCCGCTGATATTATTTCCACCAAAGATGTTATTGAAAGTTCCATTGGTGACGTTGATGGTAATATCATTGTTTACAACGGCATTTTCAGCACCACCGTACAGATTACCTCCATCCGTGACGCAGTCCATGACCACGACAATCTCACCATCGATTTCGGCTTCCTTGCTGGCACCGTAGTTGTTATCAATAACCATATCGCAAGTTCCAGATTCCTGATAGGCAGAATAAAGGGTCTGTCTGATATTACCCTTCTTGTTACTACCACCATAGCAATCATGAATACGTCCGCCTACAATCTCTGTCGTGGCTATACCTGAACCGTAACCATAGTAAAGTTGTCTTGTTTCCTTGCTTGTGGCATCAGAGTAACCACCTGTACCGTCGTTTTCAATGGCCTCGTACAAGTTCTTGCCAGCATTCCATACCGGGTGTGTGTAGTTCTTATAACCCACATTGGCTCCTGGGTTCTCATACGTCTTATCTACACCGCCTTCTTTCATGGTGTAGTTGTCTTTTCCATTACCACCGCCGAACAGTTCACCTATTTCGTAGGCGGCGTTCACACGTAGGTAATTGGCTGGTGTTGAGGCTGCGTTACCGCCGCCATACACTTGCTTAATACTAGTCAGGTCACAACCGTAAATGTACACTGATGAACGGGCAGATTCTATTTTCGCCTCGTTTCCTGCTACATTCTTGTCTAAGAAGGCATCTGTAGGTTCGTAGGGAGCCAGGTTGCCACCACCATAAACAGCTAGAACATCATATTTCTCTTTACCAATGAGTTCAATGATGTTGGCCAATGCCTCCTTCTTGTCATTTTCAGTGCCACTTCCAGCGAGAACATCCGTATAGGTCTTATATGGTGCTACCGCAGTATTGATACCTACAGCCGCAGCAAGTTGAGCCAAGGTCTTTCCGCTATAGAGGTGAGTACTGTAGTTCTCTATCGTATATTCGGAAAGCTTATCGAATTTCTCGTATTTACTGCCAATGGTTGCATGGGCAGTTCTATTGGGATGCTGCGTGGCATACACATACACATTGACGCGCCCCTTCGGTGTACCGTTCAGGTTGTTACAGCCAAAGATACGGCTGACACTACAGCCGGGTTTTGTGCCGTCTGCTTCTTCTCCGCTGCGGTTATGGTTCAACTCCACAGTCGTATTGCCACCCACATCAGCAGCAATAGCATTGGTACCAGTTGTTCCCTTACCGCCGCCGTAGGCATCATCTGCAATACTGCCGCCAGTTAGGTTGACTACTGTACTCTCCTTGACCTGTCCCATCTCGCCACCACCATAGACAGAACCACCGATGGTACCGCCTTTTACTTGCACCTCAGTCCAAATCGAGGTCGCATACTTTGTTGGATTGTACTTGTCGGGAGTTTCACGTGTTGAGGGATCTTCGGGATCTTCATCGCCAGGATTCCAAACACCGGTAAACAGTTGATTGGCCCCAGAGAACGTGGTAGAACCAGGACCACGGCTGGCACCGTATACGCTGCCACCGATGCTACCATTTTCTATCGTCACCTTATTATATGACTGGGAGCCATGCGTCTTGTTCTGTGCTCGTGGATATTGATCCGCCGTATTGTTGAATTCATTGAAGTCTTCCGTTTTGCGAGGGCCAACAGAAGCCAGTGCACCACCACCATAGACATTACCGGCAATAGTACCGCCTTTAACGTCAATCTGAGTTGTACAGGTGACAGAGCCAGAGGAACTGTTACAGTACTTGTTATCACCATCCGTGTATTGTCCGACACCCGAACCGGCACCGAATACATGACCTGCTCGGCCTTGTTCGTCGCTCGTTTTGCCAGGAATGGATCCCTTATTAATTGTTACCTCAGTACTATTACGCACATGACCGTCTTGACCGCCACCATAGACAGAACCATGGATAGTGGGACCTGTATATTCAGCATAGGTACCTTCATATTCTGCTTCCGTCTTACCAATCTTGACAATCGCCTTGTTTACATAGCCCAAGAAGAAATCGGGCACATACTTGTAGCGTGGAGAGAAACCTGTGGACTTGGCTGCCTTACCACGGCTGCCACCAAAGACAGAACCGTAGGGAATACCATCTGTAGGATCAAAGCCATACACCTCGTTACCCACCTTACCCACTTCACCACCATAGATATTCACCGTAGCCGTACCACTGTTCAGGAAGTGATAAGCCATATCTTTGGTTTCACTCAATGCTGTAGAAGCCGTAGTCCAGATTGCACCATCAGCAGATGGCAATTCGCCATAACCACCAGTAGAATAGTCATCCGAACCACCGGTATAGTTACCCTTACCTACGGAGCCCATATTACCACCACCATAGATAAACCAACCTACATTACCATCATTCATAGTAACGGAGGTATTACCATAGACCTTACCGGCCGTCCAACTGTAAATCTGATCTGTAGTTCCCTTTGGATTGCCTTCACTTGAGGTGTTCAACAATCTGGTAGTGAAATCTCCATCGCCTTTACCGCCACCGAATACGCTGTGAGAAATCGTACCTTTGTTGATAGTGACACTGGCATCCTCATAGACATGACCGTTCTCAGCACCACCATACACAGACTGGCCTATCGTGGGTCCTCCATCATTTGTTCCTATCGTGACTTGGGTCTCACGTGCGTTGGCGCAGAAGGCCTCTGTATAGCGTTGCTCTGTGATGTCATCTTCAGCGCCATTTTTGAAATCTACCTGACCCTGACCACCGCCATATACCCATTCGGTAATAGTGCCATTAGTCACGTTCACAGTAGCAAGACCACCTATGAAACCTTCAAGATTGCAAGGAACATACGTAAACTCATACGGCCAACTGAGACCAAAGTCATAGAGCGTCTTGCCGTCAGCAGTCTGACTATCATGCTTATGAATGTTTGTATAAGAATATTTCTTGCCCTTAAAGGTAAAATCACCATCAGTTTTTTCTTCAACGCTATAGTCTATCACACCTACACTGGCCAACTCACCGCCGCCATAGACGCTCTTCGCTACGGTACCACCGACAATATTGACAGTAGCATTACCACCTACACAGCCAGCCCATTGCATCGGTGTATAAGTAAAATATCTGGTAGCGCTGCCCCAATGCACATCAATCGTAGTTGGATGCTGATAGTCATCACTACCGTGACCGCCACCAAAGACGCTGCCGTCGATGGTAGGAGTACCCGATGGTGTTATTGTACCATTCGAAGCTCTTGTACCACCGATAGTTACGAATGCATTCTCGCGTACGATACCGAACTCGCCACCGCCATATACATTACGAGTAATGTGGGTGCTACCACTGATATTAACTGTCGAGAACTTCGACTGAGCCAATTCTGGCCAGATGGGGTTGATTGATTTATTAAGAAGTGTGAGACGTCCCATGTTACCGCCATAGACGTTGCCGCTGTACTTGAGATTAGAGTATTCGCTGTCTGCCGGAGGAGTCTGACTGGTATTACCAATAGTACCACCACTGATGTTAAGCGTAATATGTCCATAGGTCTTTGGATCAGCACCTGTCTCATCTTCTTTCAACTGTCCATATGTGTCAGCATTCGGATTGGCGAAATAAGTACCCACTGAAGCCAGACGTCCACCACCATAGACGGAGCCGAGCATGGTACCATTTGCTATGTTTACCGTCACATTACCACCGACGGTACCAGCTGTCAGTGCTTCGCCAGAGAATCCACGACCTCCACCGAAGACATTACCATCGACGTAGGACGTACCCCAAGTGCCAATCTTTAAATTCTCAGTAGGGGTATATTCTGTCGCACCGATGGTAACGCTGCCGCCAATGTTAGTGACAGCATTTTCAAGCACGTGACCATCCTCACCGCCGCCGAAAGTAGAACCAAAGATACGGGCAGACCCTGTAATGTTTACTTCAGTCTCTTTGACATTAGTCCAAGTATTGAAGAGAACACGTTGGTCGCCCTTACCAGCTCCGAAAAGATAACAAGTCACAGGGTGTGCAGCAATCTGCTCCAACGTTCGTGGTACACCGAGCGTACCTCCCGTCATATTAACAGTACATTTACCTTTACCTTCTACAGTTGTCAAATCGCTCGTACCTACGTCTGTCATCTCGTTGCCACCATAGACACTGGTCAGAATATGACCGCCCGTGATATCCACTACGGTATTACCACCTACATTACCGGCCTTGCGATGCCATTTACCTGGTTTGTACGGATCCTTACCGCAACCACCACCAAACACATTACCATAGAAGGTATGACCGTCATCACCTGTAGTACGACCTCCCTTTGAATCATATCCTTCAGTTCCTGCATATTTATCGTATGGAGCATATTTATCAGCAGCAGAAGCAGCCTGACCGTATGTCCAACTTGCACACTCTGAATAGCTGGCAGGATTTTCATCAGCCCATGCAAAGCGTGCATTCTTACCTGTACCACTTCCATTACCAATCTGACCACCAGCTATCATCACATGTGTATCGTGCTGCACAAATCCGTTCTCACTACCACCATAGACAGAACCCTTGACGAAGGCGTTGCCGCCAATAGTTACATCGGTCTGGGTGGCTAAGCCCATGGTTTCGATAAACGTAAGGTATTCGTTGACAAAATCATCACCGAAAGTTTCCTGATTATAATACTCCTTAGCATTACCTGGTTTCATACGCCAAGGGGTCTCTGAATCTGAATAGCCTTCGTATGGCAGGGATCCCTTACCAGCTCCAAATACGTTTCCGGAGAAGGTTGGCATCGTCATATCATCGGGACCAACCTCTGCATTGCCAATAACTTTGACGGTGCAATAACCACTGCCGCTATTAGCCAATGAAACAGGTAATCCGTTGACGAGGGAGTATTTACCTACAGAAGCATACTCACCACCACCATAAACACTCTTTCCAATCTTGGCATCAGCCTGAATAGTAACGAAGCTGTTACCGCGCACCAGTGCTGAGTAGCCATGGGTATTGACGCCTTTGCCCGCACCGAAGACATTACCTCTGATAATAGGTGTACTGGTTCCAGTCTGACATCCTATTGTCACGCCCGTATGCCATTCTATACGACCAATCTGACCGCCGCCATAGACATTACCAGTACCCTCGATGAGGTTGTCATTTGCGTCGAGAGAGCCTATCGTACCGTTACCGATGCAGACTCTCGCTCCATAATCCGGATGATCAGATGCGGTCGATTCAGTATTAGTATCTACCACGCCCACCATGGCTTTTTCACATGTGAATGTGTCATCGGCACCTCTACCGCCTCCGAACACATTTCCACCGATTTTGACGCCCTCATAACCAGTATATGGCGATGCACTTAAATCCACAGCAGCATAGTTATATTGTCCAGTATGAGTTTCTCCATCCAGAATCTCAGCACCTTTGGTAGCACAAATGTTTACGTAGGTTGTACCCGTCACATTTGACAGCTCACCGCCACCGAACACATCGCCCGTGATGTTGGCACCGAGAACATCTTCCTGAGTATAGGCTATTTCACGTGAGCCAATGTTGGCACCACTAACAACATCAATCGCGTTATCAGATGTATCCAGAACTTTTCCCGAACCATCACGCTTCATAATGTCCACAGTTGGCGATGTACCTATATTGACGACAGCATCTCCGTTGACCAAGCCCCTATTGCCGCCACCAAAGACATTGCCGATAACACCAATGGCATCATCAATCGTACAACTAATTGTTTTGTCATCGACAGGGGCAATATTTTTAATATTAGGAATACTACTGAATTCCTTTGGAATGGTTACGGTTTGACCAGCCTTGTTACCCTTTCTCATATTGATATTTACTTGAGTATCGGCATTGGCCTCGGCCTGGAAGCAGCCACCATAGACATTACCAATGTAGGTAGCAGACTTGACATTGACAGTGATATGTCCCTTCCTCTCGTATGAGACCTCTTCATGGGTCTCTGGGTCTGTATATGTACCAGGATAGGGAGCTGCGTTACCACCACCTACAAGATTCTGGATGATAATGGGGTTACAGCCATCGGTTTCCTCGATGTTTACAATGATGTCACCGCCAATGCCGCCTCGTGCATCATTACCGCCATAGACATTCTCAAGGATACCACTGGTGATGGTCAATTTAACATCTCCACTGACATGAGCATTATAAGAGCCGCCATGAACGTATTTAATAGCGCTTCCCGAACATACTGCCAGAATAATATTGACGTCGCCAGGAACGTCACCTGCATTACCGGCACCATACAAGTGTGTGATGACCAAGTCGCAGGCTCCACCACCTGATGTATCAACAGTAGGATTACCACAGCTACCCTTGGCATCACCAGCACCATAGACATAACCGATCTTACCGCCACGACAAATAACCGTTGCATTGCCGATGACGATGGCACCGTCATTCTCCTGCCATGTGCCATTCTTCTTGATGGCCTGACCACCATTTCCGCCACCAAAGACATAACCCAGATCGTAAGAACCGTTAATCTCGACATAAGTTTCGGGCACGATAGCCGAGTTACCACCGCCATAAACCTTTTCGATACTGGTCACATCACAAGCATCGATAATCACCTTCGTTTCCTTATTTGCGGCAGGTATGTAGTCGGACTGATTTCCACCGCCATATACGGCTTGAATCTCATACTGGTATTTTCTGTCACCTGAACCATGACCGGGGATAATCACATCATTAGCATCAATCTGTCGGGTGGAATAGACATGTACTGTGACATTACCCGTAGGTGTACCGTTGATATTGTTACATCCAAACACACGACCGGAGGTGTTTGTCGGGTAAGTTACACCACTCACAACGGCATTCTCAGAGCGTTGAATGAAAGTGATACCCGCTCCGCTGGTCCTAGTAAGGGAGTCGGCATGGTTGACCAACACGGTGACATCGCCATATACGTTGGCTGCAGTCTCTGCGTTACCCAAGCCACCACCGTAGGCATCACCTATCAATCCGCCTGTTAAGCTAACCATCGTCTTATAGGTCGTGCCTGTACTAGAATCATTCTTGCCATTGACCCAGGAACCCACAACCTTCTCTTGATAATAATGGACTCCATTCTCAGCCCTACCGCTTCTTAATAGTGTATAGTTATTCCCAGATTTGGTGAAATAGCCTGCAACGGGAGCGTGAATTAATTCATAATACTTTGTTGCATCGTCTGCTGTGCCTGTCGCAGCTGTATAAGTATATGACCCAGCGGAACCTGATCGTGTATAATAGCCAGTGACATCATCCCCTACTTTAAATGTCTTTTCTATGTAAATATCATGCAACTGATCTGTGATGTCAACATATTCCACAGCACTACCGCTGGTGTTCCAGTTCGCCGTATTAGTGTTGGCCAATGCACCACCGCCATAGACATCGTAAGTAACCTTACCACCGCTAACGCTAACAGTCACGTTACCCGTCACATCAGCCTGACTACCGCCACCATATACATCATGGGCAATGATTGATGTACCAGAGATGCTGACAAAGGTGTTGCCATTGACTATAGCAGTAGCACCAAGGCCACCACCATATACATACTCTGCCGTACCACCGCTCATAAACACGTTGACACCGCTATTGCCAGTATAGGAAGCCTGATTACCACCGCCATAAACACTATTGATGGCACTATTGAATCCATTATCTGCTGTACCAGTGATGATAACGCTTGCCGTTTGCTTTGGTGAACCATTTAAGTTGTTACAGCCAAAGACATTCGCAGCCTTACCATTGGATACCGTCACCTTAACAGGACCGTTCACATCAGCAGCAACGGGTGTCACTTCCTCCACCGCAGGAGTAGCAGGAGTCTTGATCTTTTCTTCCTCAGATAATGCATCAAATTCTTCTGATGTCAATGATGTTCCTTTAGCAGTATTATACTCTTCAAAATCAGCATAAAGAACAGCAGGTATCGCACCTTGAGCAGCAACGGCCTGACGTCCCAGACCACCACCGTAGAGGTTACCAGTCACTGTAGTTCCTGCCAGATTAACGGTAGTAATATAGGTGTTTGCGGGGACTGCCCCAGCAGCATACGCCGTATTGGTCTGTGCCAAAGCACCGCCACCGTAAGCATCCCGCAGTATCGTACCGCCATTGAGTTGAACCATGACTGCACCATTGACAACACCAGCCTTACCACCGCCATAAACACTGCCTTTGACGGTACCCTTCGTGATGGTTACGCTGGAATTCATGACAGATGAGTAGTTGTGAGGATCATCTCCACTCGGAATTTTGCCAGTCAATTCCAGTTCACCACGGGCTGCACCATAGACGTTACCATCATCATGGAGACCATCGACACCGATAGCACCATTGGTATTGATGGTGACAGAGGTACTGTGCAGAACCTTACCCATGGAACCGGCACCATAGACGTTGTTGGCTACATTGCCGCCATTGATGACGACTGTCGCATTGTGACGCACGATACCTGCATTAGGATTGTACTTGTCGCCATTGCCATCATGGGTTTCTTCGGCTGTAGCATAATATTTATCCGTACCGCATCCGGCACCATAGACATTACCACGATCAGCATAGTATTCTGCAGGATTACCCACAGTACCACTACACATAGTCACAGAGGCATCATTATAGACATGGCCGTTCTCACCGCCACCATAGAGTGAGCCGTGAATGGTAGGACCGTCCGTCTTGTCGTTCAATGTGCCGATGCTGACTTCGGTGTCGTAAACCCATGCCAACTTGTCGTGTATTGACTCAGGATCATCAATCTCACCTCGTGAAGATCCAAATACCATACCGTTGTTGTGGCCGTCAGTACCTATGGTACCGCCAGTAATGTGGATAGTTGCCTTACCTGTATTTTCTGTATTAAGCCCGTTTGGCAAACCTGTTGTTCCATCATAGGTAAAGTCACCCACCGATGCCAATGCACCGCCACCATATATATTGTGATAGATAGTACCATTAGTAACAGTGATGTTGGTATTACCCTTCACAAGTCCGAATCCTACACCCGATTCGCTACCGAGACCGGCACCATAGACGTTGCCATACTCAGCACCGCCGTAGTAAGTGTAAGGCTCCGCATCTCCTTCCCTGTTCTTGCCGACGGTACCGCCGCTGATCGTTACATTCGTATCGCCACCCACCTGTGACAATTCGCCGCCGCCATAGACGCTCTTGGCCACAGAGCCGCCAGCCATAGTGATAGTAGTGTTGCCTGTTACCAAAGCGGAACTGACATCGTCAGCCTTACCCTTACCTGCACCAAATACATTGTTGGTAATGATAGCCGGCTGCACGTCTTTCTCCTCGCGATCGGCTACAGGAATTTCTGCGCCCATGTTGGTTCTGTGCGCCATCTTCTCGACCGTATTGATGTTCACGGTAGTGTTGCCATCTACATTGGCTTCCTTACCGCCGCCATAGACATTGGTAATGGTGCCCAGGGCTTTGCTGTCGTTCACGCCATCATTGTCACTGTCCACATCTGCGGCATACTTACCGGGAATCATGTTGATGTTCACCGTGGGGTTGCCATACATGATGGCCCCCGTACCATAACCGCCACCGAAGGCACCGCCCCGATCGTCGCCCGAGGTCTTACCGATACGGGTACATGATACTACGTTCAGCACAGGATTTGCGTATGGAAGTCCTAATGCAGCTATCTCTTCTGCAGTTTTCCCTTCAATAAAGGTTTCATAATCTGCCTTGGTTCTGGCCGTTCCATCATCTTGATAGCCATAGATGGAGTATGCTGCCTGGTTGCCGCCAAGGTAGAGGTTGTCAATCTCCAAGGGGTCGCACCCAGTCTCTTCAATGGTCAGTGTGATGGGACCTTCAATGGTGCCGCTCATATCGTTGCCACCGAAAACGCCCTCGAACGAACCACTGGTTACGACAAGGTCGATACCGCCTTTCACGTTGGCATTTCTTGCGCCTCCATAGACATTCTTCATATTATGCACGCAGCCCAGTATCAGCGTTACGTTACCGTCCTGCTCTGCCTCGTTGCCTGCACCGTAAATCTCTCTGATGTCTCGCTCGTTGCAACAGTTGTAGGTAGGAGCAGGATAAAGTGATTTGTCGGGCATAAGGATCGATGTGCCCTCACGCACGTTACCCTTGGTGTTACTACCACCGAAGACGTAATGGGCATGACAGCCCACGAGCTTCGTCACAGCCTTACCGGAGCCGTAGCTTGTGGCACCATTGTTGTAGCTACCAATGTTGGCACCCGGGTTGGTGAAGCTAATTGTGCTCTTACCGTTACCACCACCGAACACATAGTCGATGATGTAACTACCGAGGATAGTGACGTCGGTAGCCGGTACGGCAGCAGCGTTACCACCACCATAGACATACTCTATACTAGTCAGGTCACAGCCCTCAATCAGTACCTCAGCGTAACTATTAACATCATCTGAGGGAATATAGTCGGCCTGGTTACCACCACCATAAACAGCTGAGACATCGTAAGTGGTACGGCTGTCGCGTGCCGTTTCAGTAGGCTTTGCGCTATCCACCGTCCGCTTTACATGTACCTTCACATGTCCCTTTGGCGTACCGTTCAGGTTGTTACAACCGAATATCTGGCCAGTGAGTGGTGTTTCGTTACCATCGTACTGAAGTTTTGCACCATCAAGTAGCACCAGCACATTGCCGCCCACAAAGGCCTCAACGGCATCAACGGCATCAGAAGCAGGAGTCTTAGTCTTATCTGCTTCAGGTAATGCCGCAAATTGTTCTGCTGTCAGCGATGTCCCTTTAGCTTCATTATACTCTGTAACATCTGCATATAAAACTAAAACTTGTGCAGCCTTAGCCTTCTGGCCCAAGCCACCGCCATAGACATTACCCTTGATGAGGCCTTTGAAAAGATTGACATGTGTGTATTTGTTCTCATCAAATACAAGTTCACTTGCTGGCTTGCTGGTATTCACATTACCAAATGCACTACCGCCATAGACGTGACCGTTCACGTCGGCACCGCCAGAGGCCTGCCCCTCAGTTCCGATATTCACCTCTACAGAGCCTTCCACAAGCGTAGGTCGACCATAGCCACCACCGAAGACAACATTCTTGATCTCCGTAGCCGGAGGTTCGGGGAAGGTACCCACTGTACCACCAGTTATGGTCACCGTCGTATTGGCTTTCAACACACCGTTCTCGTTGGCACCGCCATAGACAGCGGTCTTTACGAGGGCTTCGGCGTTGTTGCTGTTCTCCACGGTCACCGTGGTATTTCCGTAGTTCTGTGCAACAATGACATTGGGCGAAGTCTGTCCTAAACCACCACCGAAGACGCTACCATTCACGGTACCTTTGTAGATGTTGACAGTAGTTGTTTTATTACCGGGTGTAGCTGCGATGTCGGTTGGATTGCTCTCATAAGTAGGTCCCTTAGTAGCATTTACAGCACCGAATGCCGAACCGCCATAGAGATTATACTTCACGAAACCGCTACCTTCATAAGTGACACTTGGAGTCGTTGTCTTCGTACCGAGGTTTACGGTCACGTTGCCGCCAACGACTGTCTTCGCACCTTTACCACCACCATAGACGTTACCGTTCGTGTCGCTGACTTTAGCCGAACTACCAATGGTTCCACCGGTAATCGTTACTGTTGTATTTTCGAGCACGTCTGCCTTGTTACCACCGCCGAAGACATTCAGTATACCACCCTCTGCGGTAGCCTGAATCTTTACTTCCGTATTGTGGTTTACCGCCGACTCATCACCGCCACCGAACACACCGCCCGTGGTCTCCTTGAGCGATCCATCAGTATTGAATACTTTACCTTCAACGAGGGTATTACCCTTGATGGTCAGGTCGGTAGAGCCCACCTTACCGAGAGCCGTCAAATCGACAGTGGTATAAAGGTAGTGATTCGACATGTCACTACCGCTCTGATTGTTCTTCAATGTGACACTAAAGTCTGAGGCTTTCTTCCATTCGAACTCGGATTCCTCATAATCTGCAAGTTCGCCAGGTTCGAACATACCAGAGTATTTGTTGATATTCGGATTTTTTGTAAATGCCGGAGTCTTTCTCACCTTTACTTTAGGCAGGGTAGCAGAAAAGCCGCCACCGAACACATTGCCATGTACCGTACATCCGTCAAGTACAGAGGTGGCTGTTCCTTTCACCTCTCCGAAACTGCCGCCGCCATAGAAGTTCTCGTTAATGGTACAATCTTTCAGGTTCGACTCCACATCGTTACACATTGCCAAAGAGAAGGAAGCGAAATGGACGTAGAAGCGACCACCAGTAGCACCACCAGACCAGGCAAAGAACTCGTAATCGACATCAGTTGCCACACCAATACCCTTCTTACCGTAATCTTTACCAGAGACATAAGAAGAACCTGTAGTTTCTCCATCGAAATATTTGCCACGGTCAGTGGTATATCTTCCAGCCCAAGTGTCCCAGTTGTCTGAGCTGGGATTCGAAACATCATAATATTTCTTTCTGGAATAGGACGTACCACCATATCCAGCACCAAAGAATCTGTCGAATGTACATCCCTCAGCATTAGTGGTAACCTTCTTGTCGTCTGTCTTGTTTTCTGGGGTATCAACACCTGCCATGTCACCAAACTTCGGACCACCGCAATAGAGTGTCACATGACTATTGAAGATGTCAACCGTAACATCGCCCGTGATGGGTTTGGCTGCATTCATGCCGCCACCATAAAAAGCATCGATGTCAGCATCGTAAATCTGCCAGTGCACACTGCCGTCAATCTGCTCCTGCGAAGCGCCTGCCGCTTCTACGAAGTAGCCACCGCTGATGTAACATTCGGCATTGTCATTTGTTCTGACGTCAGCATCTTGGTTATAAGTTCCTGAAAGATAGAAGCCTTCGAATTCTCCACCAGTCACAGAAACAGGTACATGGGGTGTACTCTTGCTTCCGTCGCCATGTGTACCCAAACCAAACGACTGTATGCGAACATTGCTACCTACATGGATGTAGATGGTATGGCCATCAACAGTATTTGACTGGGTAGAGACAAATTGCTCAAAGTCACCGCCGAGGAGAATAAGGGGGGCATCTTTTTTATTACCGACGTTGTCTTTATTTTCATACTCGACTTGGTTGGAATACACCAGACAGGTGTTGGTAGTCTCGAACCATCCCTTTGTCTTGAAAATAGTAAAATTGAGGAACGTACTCGTATCTTTAGGCTTCTGTGCCTGAGCGGTACCGGGTATATTCAGAAAATCAAAGCGAATAGGAGATATTACCGTACGACTATTATGGTGGTATATCATGCTGTAGTCAGGCTCGCGGTCGTTATCTTCATCCACGGACATGATGGTAAATGGTTTGTCACCGCCATAAGGTATAACGTTATGATGGACATTACCTACCAATACTATTGCATTATCATAGACTGTGCCACTGAATGATGAAACATAATCACTGATATATTTCTTGTCATTATCATTATGATAGTAAATGGGATTTACACTTTGTCCGTTAAATGTAGTGTTGGCATCAACCTGTGTGCCTAACTGGGTCACATCTTGTCGACCATAACTACCATCGTACACTACATCATAATACTTGTCTGCTACATAAACAGCATTGCCCCAATAGGGCTCTATGGTGATGGATGTCACACCATAGGGTACATCGAAATAAGCACCCTGGGAGAATACGCGCTTGCTGACAGAATATAAGTCCTTGTTCCGACTTTTACGGTCAGCATAGTTGTGGTCGGGAAAATCTTTGACTCCTGATGTGGGATAATTAGCAGAAGTATAGGGGTCATCCTCATCAGTATCAGGTCCCATAGCAGTGATCTTCCAACCTGTTACTACCTTATCATGAGTATAGTTGCCCGTACCCACATCATTGTAATAAGGCAACTGTACCTTGTCATAATTGAAGTTAAAGTGTTCAGGGTCCTTGTCGGTACGGGTGAGCGTCAGGCTGGTCGTTGAAATGTTAGCGCCTGTGGGCCACGTCTGACCACCATCACTTTTGGATGTAGCAATAGTTACTGTTAATGCTCCTAAATTTCCACCTTTGTTGCGGTCTGCCTCTATGGGCCTGCCATTGGTATCTAAAGAAATCGTTGGTGCATTATCAGCATCATAGTTGATGATAGACGGATAGTATCTCTGCGCCTTCAGCACGGGATAGGGCTTGGGAGTGGCAATTGTCCTGTCGGCCTTCTCCAACACCCATTTGGCCATATCGCTGGGCTGTACCGTGGTGGTGGAGGTTGAGGCATAGATTGCCGCCAGTTTCTTGTTACTGTTCAGCAATAGACGATAAAACTCATATCGCTTCAAGTAATCGTCCTTAACAGCCAAAGCACAATTGTAATTTGCATTGGGAATAGCCTTGGTCTTCAACTTTTCATAAGCATAGTAATTGAAGGTGTTCAGACCACCATTTTCACTTTTCAAGTTGGTAATAATCTTTCCGCCATAGACGGGTGAAACCGTCGAACCGCCTGTAATGTCGCCATAGAACATACAGTTCATCACCATCGTCTTGAGTTTGCTTTGGGACACACCCTCTACAGCGTTGTAACCCACAATACCACCAACATTCGATCCACCAGCAATAGTAGCATAGCTGAAACAATTGATGACGCGAGCGCTGCCGTCAAGATGACCGACGATACCACCCACGTGCCCTGACTCGGTCAGGCTGCCATCAAGGATACCGCAGTTGTAGATGCGGGTATCACCCGTAGCCGTACAGGCGATGGCACCAAGGTGGTCCTCGGTGTTACCACTGCTGAGAGTGGCATTGGTCAGGATGATATTACGGATAATGGCACCATCGGCGTATAATACCAACGGCTTATTGAATTCTTGATCAAACAGCTGACCGTCGATGGTTCCTTCAAAGGGTGCGCTGGAGGTACCGAGGGAGTTCTTCAGGTCAAAATTCTTTGTAAGGATATAGTAACCCTTCATACTCAGGATTTCATCCGTACTGCTGACTATTGTGGGTACCAGCTCTATAACCAGTGACTGGGCAGCCTCACCGTTATTACCAGGAGCTGCTGCTGACTGCTGCGCAGTAAGGTCATTAAAAGAGGTCATGACCACCGTATTGTCGAAGCGGGGCATTAGGCGCATGTTGCCATTACCGTCATCCACCACTATGAAGGTGGCATTGGTAATGTCCAGCGTCGTCTGGTCGTGACCCTTACCAGAAATATGACCAACAGCCATATTTCTCAGGGTCACTGTCGAACTTCCCGTACCTGTCCAGGCACCGTTAGTAAGCTCTGTACTGGTAGTACTGGCTGTGAAATAACGGTCTGTTGCTGATACGCTCTGAATCTGCACATTATAGGGGTCAAAGCCGTTCTTACCAGCAGCAACGTAGGCTGCTTCGATGTCATCCTTGCTCAGTGCTTCACCTACGCCGTATTGATAGCCCATCTCCTCGTCAATATTGAAGTTGGGCTTCACCTTCCACTGTATCTCGCTTGGTATCGAATTAGTGAGGGCGGGTTTATCGACAAGAGCAATGGCATTGCTATTATTTTGAGCATACTTACCTCCTTGCTTCAGGAAGAATGAAGATGCTTTGACATCATCTTCTTTGTCGGCTCCTACGTAGGTACTGGCATAGTCTCTCTTCACGGTGTAAGTCACGTAGAAGTCAGTCTTGACCTTAGCGATCTGATTATTAATAGGATCATGGGTGTAAGGAATGTCGGCAAGTGTGGTGGAGTTATGAAGATAAGGGGTAACTGCCGTAGCTTTTCCGTCAGCATCATAAACAGTAATCCCCTGATTGCTGACGGTGTATTTATGGTAGCCTATCTCTTTATCAACTTTAGGATACCAATGGTATTGCTCAACCATCGGGCTGTTGTACTTGCGCAGTGCATCAGTGTTGACAGCTTCTCCCGGTTTACCAAAGTTAACATACATTGGCACACGCACAATCTCCCATCCGTGCTGGTCTAGCAGGATGACCTGTGGCTCCAACAGCTGTTCACTGGCTGAGAATTCACCAGTACCCATCGAAACCGTCTGGAACCAGTGGTTACCTTTAGCCAAGTATTTTGTCTTGGCATCCGAACCCCAATTCGCAGCATAGGCCCAAGCCTCATACCTGTGCCAGCCATATGTTGACGTCAAGGTCGAATTATCTGCGGCAGGGTTCTCTCCAGCGATTTTCTGCACGGTAGGATTGTTCTTCCAATACTGCTCAAACTTATCGACTTTTTGTTGAGCGCCATCTATCAAATCAACAGTCTTTAATATCAGGTGATTGATATCCGAACCAAGCAGCATATATTCTGTAGGCTTCAAGGTGGGGTCGGCGGCTGTGACAAGGTCGAATTGTGTGATGACACCTGTGATGACTCCAACATCGTCGTTGGGCTTGTATGTACGCAAATAGGCATGGTTATAGATTTTTTCCGTACCTACTGTATAGTTATGTTCTTGACGTGACTTGACAATGATATGATAAGGGTCAATGGCATTGCCTGTCAGGTCTGTGCCTTGATGGTTGCTGACGAAATACCACAGCCAGCGCGTTCGAGTGGATGCGCCGCTGGACATCTGTTGTGCAAATTTGTCGGTACCATCTTCATTCAATCCATAGACATACAGGTTAAAGTCACCATTATTATAAGGATACATGGGTTGAGTAGCATTGGTGTTGACACCATCTTTACCATCTTCCTGCCTGAAGTTCGTTCCGTTCAAGTACTTCAGCAGATAGGTCTTGCCACCCTGAATGTCGATATCATCATTGACATCGTAGGTGACATAAATGACATTATCAGTAGCTTCACCAACATCAGAAATCCTGTCATCTTCAGAAAAAGTATAGGTATCACCAACAATTGTAGCCTTTTTATAGTATTTGTAGGATGCCAAAGGACTCTGCCATTCTACTGGCAATCCCCAAGCTACATTTTCAATGTTGTCCTGAATCCTTTTGCCCGCCCTGTCAATCAAAGTATACGATAGAGGAAGCTTCACAGGGGTCACGGAAAACACCACATTACCATCAGTACTCTGTAAGGTTATCGTTCCAGTGGCACCTTCATGCTCTGGGTCAAAATTCAATGGAACAGATCCTTTGATGATATAAGTCTGAGGCAAATCAGACAGTCCAAGTGTTGAGGAAACATTGGTCAGATATTTTTTCGAATTGACACTTTGCACGGTAACTGCATAAGGGTCTAAGCCGCTGAAATACCACACGTAGCGCTTATCCTCTTTGGTCGCGTCAGCAGAGGAATCGTAATCTACTGACGTATCATCACCCTCATCATAAACGAACTGACTGCTGGCATTCTTGACATTAAAGGTCCTAACGCCCTGCAAGTGCAAGAATCTGGTCTGCAGATAATTCGTGGTGTAGGTAATATAGATGTTTTCTGTCGTAGGTGTCTCGGTAATGGGCTCTGCTGCTTCGAGAGCTGCCGGAGTGAATTCACCCTCGAACGATTTGAACGTGATTGCCTCACCGCTTTCATCGTTGATATAGGGACTCTGGAGGGCTTCGGGGATAGAGCTATAGCCGTTCAGCGGTGTACCCGCAGATATGGGGTTAGGGATTGTATATTGGATGGCAATGTCTCCAGAACAATTGACGATGTTGTAGGTGTATTTCACCACATGCTTGGAAGCTGTCAAAGAATTCACCATATTGGCCTTCACAGCAATGGCCTGGATATGTGTAGTGGCAGACACCGTGAAAGGAGCGGAATATGTACTGCTTGACGATGTAGGTTCGCTACCGTCAGTGGTATAGTAGATTGTTGCGCCATCAGTAGTGGTGGACATGCTCACCTCATGAGTAGACTCATTGTATGTAATCGTTGGAGTCACACAGACATCAGGAGAGGTCGAGGCGTCCTCAAGGTGCCATCTAGATAAATAAACATCTTTATTTTTATCATCAGGATCACCATACACACCTACCAAACCATCACTGTTATCTTTATTATTTCTTGCATAATATTGCTTTCTGTTTTGAGTGCAGAGATTTAAAAACTTATTACCGCTATTTGGAAGATCCTTTAATGCAAAAGGTGAGAAGTAATAACAATTATTACGAAACGTTATTTGAAATTTAGTGTTATTATCATTCAAATCAGGGTTTTCTTCCAAATGTACGACCCTTCGAGTTTTTGCAGCATTCTGAGAAGCAGTTGGTATGGCATAGACCAGATATTTTCCCGTCCAGGCATGTATAATGTAATAGTAGTCACCAGTCTTTTTAAGTCTCCAGATGGAGTTCTTATCCTGATTGGTCTTATATGTGGTAAGATAAGGTTTGGTTTGTTCGGCATTATAATAGGCAAGCTCTGAAGCTGACTCATATTCTGCTGGTACAAGATAACAATGCTCAGTAGTTGCACCTGATGCACTATAATGGGTGTTTTCATTATCATATGAGTCAATTTCACTGGCAATATAATAAATTCCCTCATAGTCATCTGCCCACGTCTCACTAACTCCCACTGTCATCAGCAGTGTGAGCAAAATGACGACAGAGCGGAGGGCACTTTTCGCTACGCGTGAAACCACAAAAATAGGTCGTAGGCATAGCGTAGGCATATTGTAGGCATATTGTAGGCATACTCTTAGCATACTCTTGGCATACTCTTTTAGTATGCCTAAAGTATGCTTAGAGCGATTCATCTCCCTTTTTACACAAGGTCTGTTCCCCTGTGCTATTATGTTGTTTATATCTCTTTCACTCAATAACGTTTCAGTCATATCTTGTGTCATATCTTATATTCTATTTTACTAATAGTTTCTTCTTGTTTGCAATGTAGACGCCTTCGATGCTAATCGGGGTCTCTACCGTCTCACCCGGCTGGAGCACATAGTTGGCAATGGTGTTGCCACTGACGTTGATGATGCGTACTGTCGTAGCTTCCAGGAGGTGTGACGTGGTCACAATGTGACGGTCTTTGACATAGATCTCGAGATCACCGTTGAGGGTTGAAATCGGTTCTTCCTCCAGACCGTTATAGTTTCCGCCAAAAGCAATGCTCTCAGGCTCGAACTTCCTGCTGTGTGCTACTGCATGAGTAGTAAAGTAAGGACGGAAGGCACTGACAGTCTTTGCCTCACCAGTTACCTTGACATAACTGTTGCCATCGACATTGAGGGCATAATTGCTATTATCAGCCTCTAAGCTCTTGTTCATGTAGCTCGGCATGAAGTAGTAGTCATTACCATCGTATGTCACTTTCGTTCCCTTCAACTCATTATCGCTCACAGCAATGTGTTCACCCTTGTTGGAGGCGAAGGTAATGGTCTGCTTACCAATTTTGCTGATAGCAACTGCCGTATTCTGAGCCTCAAACTTACCGCTGAGGTCGAACTCGTAGTAGGTCTTTCCAGGTAAACCGAGGATATACGGGGTCGCATGAGCTAAGTGCGGGTAGCCTGCATAAGAGCGTTCTTCCTTGTAGTATTGTCTGTACTGCAGATATGTATCGGCATTCTTATCCTTCTGGTCGTGAACGCTCTCGTTCTTGTAGTAGTAATCCCACAGGAAGGTGTTGCCTACTTTCTTGATACCACTTGCTGCAGTTGGATAGTGGAAGTTGGCCTCTAAGACATTTGTCTCGCCACTCTTCAGCGTCATAGCGCCTGCCTCCAACTCACGCAGCCAGTACTCGTGACCCTTCGAATTCTCACCGCCATTATTGAAGAAGTGAGTAATCTCACCCTTCGTATTAGTAGTTACCAGCTCAGCAGTGAACGGGATGCTGATGCCCTGCCAGCCCTTCGTGAGGTCTACAAACTCGCCGTCGACAGGTTTACGCTGATACCACATCAGGAAGTCTGAACCGAAGTCGTAAGCGATAGGAGCATTGAAGTCCTGCTTGTCCACGAGCAGATGGTCGTTAGTGGCAACGAGATTGCTCTGTACCAAGTGACCCTTGACAGATATCGCTGTAGCGTCCTCAACACGACGATACTTCTTACCGTCGGTATAATGTTCAGAACCTTCTACGTAATAGTCATAGTATTCGTTATATACAGGATCCACAAAGTAGTCTGTCAGTACATCATGCGTCTTCTTATTAACATAGCCGCTCTCACCAGAGGCTGCAGGTGCGTAGACGAGTAGGTTCTGAGTCTCGTCACAGTTCTGGATGCTTGTCAAGCCATCATCGTCCAGCAGCGGCTGGTAGAACCACGTACCGTTAGCGCCCAAAGTGTATGTGACATCGTTATGGCCGGCGAAGTCGATGGCGGTCATGTTGGGATAAGCCGCACGCGGAGTAGCATGAGCCTCTATCTGCTTGTCGGTCAACTTCTCCTTTTGTGCCAGATAAACCGTCGGGTTGAAGTGGGCCACACTCATTTCCTTCGATCCGTAGTAGGCCGGAGCACGATAGACGCGGTTGGCATCGTCGTTATATGACAGGCGACCAGCATCTCTAACGACTGCCGTCGGCACCTCCTGATGGGCATTTGTATCATCATAACCGTAGTTCAACTTCTGTCCGAAGAAGATGTAGTCGTCAGGCCAGATGGGGAAGAAACCGCTCATGACAGTTTCCTTGCCATTCTCTGTAACAGTCCAGCTACGGAAACGCTCATCCTCCGTATCAGGGATGACACCTTTGTTGCCGCCGTCATAACGGAAGTCGCCGTCGGCATAGCGGTCCTCCACGTACATGATAGCATCCTGCTGGTATTCGTAACCCGTAGAGCAGAGGCTCGGATTGGAGGTATAGCAGTGGTTATCCTGGAGTGCCAACTCACCATCATCACCAATGGCTAAATAGCTATACCTTTGAGGATTGTTCTCATCGGTTGATGTCGCCACCTCATGGTCGCAGTAACGCTTGTACAGATAGAAGTTGTTCAGGTCGTAGGCCACCTCACCATTGTAGAAGGCATTCTGAGACTTAGCCGTGGCAACGCCATGTTCGCTGGCTGTAGTCTTATAATTCTTTCCGTCTTGATAGTAGCAGTTAACCATCTGTTTAGCTTCTGGATGCTCAGTGTCGGAAGGATAACCAAATACGGCATAGACACTACCGTCAGGTGTACCAGTAGTATTAATCCAGCTACTTTCCACATAACCAGTACCCTTATCTACCACACCTGCCGTGTTGAACGAACCAGTGACACCAAGGTTATAGATATTACCACAGAGGTTGTAGAACAGTGATTTGTCGAGACCGCTGATGGTATGTCCGTCGCCATGGAGGTTACCCTTGAAGCACTGTTCATCCGTACCAATGGTCGTCCAAGGATGGGCAACAGAGATGGTTTCAGATGATTCAGGATCTTCAGGATCATAATCTGGGTTAGGCTCTATCGTTGGACCGTGGTTAATGTCTGTACGGAGGAAGAACTCGAGGTTCTGTCCACCCTTCACGCCACGCTGATAGGTCTGACCGTCATACTTGTTGGTGCCCTCAGCTGTACTGATGTTCAGCGGATTGTGACCATCAAGATGTGTACCAATACTCAGGTCATAGAAGTTCTTGAACAGATCAAGACCATTCTCCGAGCTTTCACTGTAGTCGTTGATATAAATCTTCGAGTCGCGCTTCAGACGGGTGCGATCGTAATCCACATGCAAGTGGTACTGCTTGTCATCCATCACCTCCTTCAGGTCGTGGTAGTTGGCCACGTGTACAGGCACGGTGTTGGAGTAGGTCTTACCTCTATTATAAGTCTTCGCATAGTAGGCGATGTAGAAGTCATCCTGATACCAGTATAGCGGTTCGCTGGATGGCGTATATTCCTTACCGCTGAAGTGGCTCTCGGCATCTTCCTTGGTTTCGAACAGTTCCCAACCACCACCGATAATCTCGTAGCCATTAGAGTTGACACCAGGTACGCGCATCAAGATGCTCTGACCAGGCAGCACGATGTTGGGCTCCTTGATATCTTCTACCGAAGGAATACCGTCCTCGAATTTCACGTGGATCCTCACCACATGGCGCTCACTGACAGGCGTGATGTGCGAACCACTCTCATCGCTTTCCTCATAGTCATACTGGTAGATGACAGTGATAATCTTCTCCTCAGAGAGGTTGTCATATTCGGCATTGCGGCTCACATACAATGTACTCGTCTCCATAGGCGATACACCGCTGATGGTGAAGCCCAGCTGCTGGTTCTTCAGTTTACCATATTCGGTTGGACTGAGAATAGTACCCACAGCGACCGTAGATCCCACAGCATGTGAACCAGAATTGATATCCGTTACAACAGTACCATAAGTATTGTCTATCGTATAGCTATCGCGACAATAGTAGTAGATACCTGCAGTACTGAAATTAAGCACATCGACATTTCGCTGATAGTTCAATCCGCCTACTTCCGTAGAATTCGGCAGGCCATTGTATGTCTCTGCGTCAATAACTTGTCCGGCAGCGAAAGGCTCCTTGTAATAGAAGGCCTCTTTGACAACATAGAACGAGGTCGATTTATTATCGTCTGTAACATCAATGGGCGCATAGTGGTACTGCTCATTCAGCAACTTCGTCTCGAATTCTTCACGCTCAAGGACGTCGCCATCCAGAATGCTGGTAGCATTAGTTATTTTGGTCTCAACACCATTCTCTACACGAGTCAGAGTAACCGTTTGACCTGTTAACAATGCAAGATCAGAACCGTTAGCGTCACGCGTCGCTTTGTAATCAATAGGCGTCTCCAAAGAGTATTGGGCAGGATTAGTCTTCGCCTGTTCAGGCGTTGTGAAGTTCTGACCGTCGTATTGGTACTTCTGACCTTCCGGCCTTCCATAGTTCTCATCGATGAGCAAGTCAAAGGCGTCGTAGTTGAAGGTGAAGTTGGCACGGTCTGCTTCCGACATAGCACTCCAAGCCTCCAGAGCACGGTAGTTCTTGCCAGGCTCATAATAGTTGCCGCCATAGAGACCGGTGCTCGTGCAATAATATGCAGGAACAATCAGTTCGTCGATGTCTGATGCAGCTGATGAATACTTGGTCTTGAGTGCTTCCTTCTCTTCATAGGTCATCAGATCATTGATGAAGATGTACTCTGTAGCACTAAGCTGGATACTACCCGTGCAGACGTAGGCTGGTGATGCACTAACACCTGCGCTTGTACCTACGGTCTTAGACACAGGAGCACCCTTGTAGTAGTGACGGTTAGCATCAGAGCACTCAGCGGTTATTACGTAGGCTTCTTCGAACGTAGCCTGCTTTTTGCTGGCATCGTAACCTTCATCATTTTCTGTCTTACCATAATTAGGTATATATGCAGTATTGATGGAAGTATAGCTGTTATAAAGACTCTGCGGAATAATATCCGTTTCTTTGTATTCATGCTGACCCAGCAGCTGTCCTTCTGTTGTATTCAGATAATAGGTAGGACCGTTATCGTAGCCTTCGCCAGTCTCCTGACGTTTTGCATGGGTTGTGCTACTTGCTTCCGTGTACCAAGTATCCCACAACTTCGGGTTCGTCATCTTGTAGGTCAGCAAGTAACCCGTACCATGACTCATCTCGTTAGACGAATGGAAGACAGAGGTGAACGGAACATAAATGGGATTACCGTCCTTGTCGGTTGCTACGACATCGTTGCCTTCATCGTCTTGAACAACCTTGATGACAGCCTTCACGGGGTTGTCCTTACCGTCATTAGGAGTGAGATCCTTTTCTTCAGCATCATCAAAGTAGTCGTCGTATTCTGATGGCAACAGTACCAGATCGGAAGAAACGATGGTATTGCCAATCTTACATTTCTCACTTGTAACATAGGTTTCCTCCACAAACAGGTTACGTTCAGAGGCGGGCAGCAGATACCAATCCCAATAGCTGATAGGCGTATTCAGATAGTATTCGTTGTCCTGTATCAGCAGTTTCTGCTCGTTGCCAAGTTTTGTTTTTGAACTGGAACTATAGGATGAGTAGTATGCATAGAGGTTAGGCTGCACATCCAACAACTTCATCTGGTTGTGTGCAGCAGCAGAAATGGTGATAGGCAACTCAACGTTCTTGCTGTAAGCATTAGCAGAGCCAGTTTGTGCTGTGATGTACTGGTCATAGACATATACCGAACCACGGATGTACCAGTAGTGGGCAGGCACACGATTGCCCATCAGGTAGCGATTGGTGATGTTGTAACAGTCGTCGATGATGATCTGGGTATTATGTACGAAGTTACCGGAGGTCTGCCACTCTTTCTGGGTGCTGCTAGCAGTATTATCGGTCTCAATATACTTATAAATTCGGTTGGTCACTGCGGGCGTATCGCCAACACCGCCATGCAAATTCAAGTCTGTCAGGATCGTCTGATTCTTGCTGGAAGATTCACGTACTCCGTGAATGTTCTTGGCATAGACGAAACCACCACCAATACCCTTGGCGACATTGATAAGGTCTAACTGTACGACACCGGTGATGATACCCCAATCCTTCGTTTCGAGCGTATTGCCCGTACTCTCCTCAGTCGTCAACTCCAGATGTACACCGGACGCCAATGCCACCTCATTGTGGCTGAGACCATTGTTACGACGGGGATCCTTGTGGAACTGTTCCTTCCAGTCTGCGTAAGTAGCTGTACCATAAGCCTTTTCATTGGCATCACACTTATATTTAGTCTCGTCTTTATTATCTGTTGTACGCACGTCATTATAGAAATTCAAATCGCTGGTCAGGGCTCCGAGGTAGTTTACGACACTATAGATACCGAAGTAGTTGCCGTGGGTAGCAAATTCGCCAACATCACCAGCGGTGGATGCCTTCTTGTTCAGCGATACCTCGCGCACACGGTTGATGGTGTAGTTGGTAGCATCTTCTATTTCAGGCACACGGTCCTTAGCACCCTTCATCACCATACGGCTACCGAAGACACCGCAGAAATCGGCACGCTGCAGCGTATTCAGATAGCGACCGGCATAGCGCGACACCACTCCGTTCTCCGTCCAATACTCCGGGTTAGGTTTCCCGTTTTGGATAATCGTACCGTTGCCTTCAAACAGCACCAACAACTCATCGTGAGGAATGCTGGTACCCGGCGTGTAAGTGGTATGCTCATTGTCCTCACATTGCTTTAAGCATTTGTACTTCAGTTCGTAATAAGCCTGCTCACGCGGTGGAAGAGACTTATAGACATCATTGCTGATTTCATCCTTGATGTTATAGTAGTCGGTACCGTAGTTCGTAACGTTCAGTTCACGATAGCCGTCAACGAACGTCAGGTTGCCATCGCCGTACAAACCACCGATATGAATGCCTCCTACGGTGATCAAGTCACGGTTATAGACATCATGGATAGAGGCGGTCGCATTACCGAGTACAGTCTTCGTGTTGGCATATAACTCACTACCGACAGCAATGTTACCACCAGCAAACACAGCATTGTGGATGATGACACCACGTTCTACATATTTTTCGTCAACGACAGAACCTGCATCCACGTAATTCCATTCTGCTGGCCAAGAAGTGTCGTCCTTGTCCTTCTTAGGCAGGGTGTTCAGATAATCCGTGGGGATGTAATCGCCTGTATTGTAGGTATGGCCGTCATAAAGGATAGGTGCCTTAACCTGCAGCCAAGGCTCAATCAGCACATGGCAATCCTCAGTCAGGAACTTCTCGGCATTTTCGCCAAGAGATGTGCCGGCATTATTGACGAAGTTCGTGCCGTTGGATTTGTAATAGTAACCCTCGTCACCTTTGTCATAGCGTACTCCTGACTTGTTACCAATATACAAGTTTCCATTCTGCTCATAGGCGCTATAGACGAAACCTTCATCACCGCCTCCGAAGACGTTGCCATAGCCAGATGCCAAGCCTTCATTGGTTCCAATCTCACCACCATAGATGTTCACGTCGGTCTGACCAAAGACGAAGCCCTTGACCTTCAGGTCCAGCGTAGGCACCGAGTCCTTGTCCATATACATTGTACCGTCGCCGCCCCAGCTGTCTTTACCTCGACCACCGCCAAAGACGTTACGCAGCACGTGACCATTATACATCTTGACATGCGTCTGACCAGCCTTGAAAATACGGGCATCTTGGTTCACCAGTCCATTATCCGGATAAGCATCTTTATACCTAATGGTACCGCGACCAATAGGACCAATCTCGCCACCACCATAAAGGCTGCCACGTACCTTGCCACCATACATATCAATGTAGGCGTTATCCACATAGCTGTTCACCACATAACCACCACCGAACACATTACCTGAGAGATCCAAGTCGCCAGGTTTCTGGTCATCAAGTTCCTCAACATATTCATATTTTGGTGACGACTCGCTACCCGTGTTCTTATAGCGATAGCCGATATATCCATTATTGAGCCTCACATGCGAGGTACCATAGACAGAGCCACCCTCACCACCGCCATAGACATTACGGGTAATAGCAGGAGCACCGCCCAAGTATGTGTTGGTGCCCGTCTTACCGATGACTACATAGCTTTCGGCAGGACGGTCGCCCGCGAATGAGGTGTGGATGCCGCCATCATGGTGACCGACATGACCTTCATAGCCGCCACCATAGACATTTCGTGCCGTGCCACCCAGCACGTAGGCATTGGCTGTTGCTGTGAATTTATTACCAGGATCTGCAAAGTCATCAGCACCGAACAGGTTATCCAGACCACCGGCACGACCACCGGCATAGACATCCTTCTTCACCTCACCGCCCAGTACTGCAGCGTATGTGCTGCCATAGACATCGCCACTGAGTGCTACCTTGGCATCACCCAGACCACCGCCATAGATATAGCCATCTACCACAGCACCTTGATGGACAATGACATTGGTATTGTGTTTTTTGGCACCATCCAGCTGTGCCGCCGTCTTATCGTCCAGCTCAGCACGATTGCTGACGTGCTCCAAATTGGTGTCAGCATTATTCGCATAATCTGTCCACGTCTCATCAGGATTATAATATCCATCAATTGTCCATGCAGTTTTCCAGTCTTTCTTCCAACGATCCTTAGCAGCATTGCTCGTTTCTTCATCTTCCGAACTCAATTCATCTTTATGTTTCTTCCAATACTCATCTTGTTCACCAACTTGTTGCGATGGACCATCCTTATAAAGATTCATATAGGCTTGTACACTGGCAGAGTTGAGCACATGCCCCATCTCACCACCGCCATAGACTTCATAGACCTTGGCACCACTGAGCAGGTTCACCTCTGTGTGTTCCGACCAGGTGTCAATACCTCGACCAGCACCGTAGATAGTACCTGTATAGCCTTTCTCCTTATTGCTATATACCGGCGAAGAGATGTTGACCTGGGTGAAGAGCGAACGGCGTTCGTTGTTGTTGCCGCCAAAGATGGCACCAAACACTTGTGCGTTCTCGCTCGTATTCTTATAGTTTACCTGAGTCTCATAAACATCGCATGGTGGCAGAATATACTTTCCGTAAGCACCACCGAAGATATTGTCAATCTGGATGGTAGATGCCGTTGGCACATTGACAACCGTACGGCGCGTGACACCTTCCTGGTAGCTACCACCAAAGGCATTCTTGATTCTTCCGTGAAGCAAATCAACAATGGCAGAAGCTTCGTCAAGGTTAAAATTGTCGGCAAAGGTCTGATCCTTAGTATATTTCATGCCCAAACCATTATAGCTACCGGCACCAAAGGCTTCCATGTTAGCGAATGCCGTCTTGCCATCAGGGATGTCGATGAGCACATAACTGCAATCCTGAGCCTTGTCATCTTCTCTGTTGCCGGGGAAACCTGTACCGCCACCAAAGACTGCATTAATGAGGTTTTGTGCATGATCCTTCGGACGGATATTCACGAAAGCGTTGTGTTGTTTAGGCATAGCAGAACCGGCACCGTAAAGGGCCACATTAGTATAGTCATAAGAGCCGTAACCGCCACCGAAGATGGTATCGACCCTACCCAGCAGGTACTCCACATAGGTAGAGGACTCTAGCACACCAGGTGCACTGTTCGATGGGCTGCCATGCAACTGAGCGGCCTTGGTGGCATCGTAGTCCTTGACGCGAGCCTCGAAGTTGTAGCCTTCCTCATAGGCGCCATGGATAGTACCTCCAAAGTCGTTACCGCCATAGACGATATCATTAATCCATGGGAAAGCATCGTTATAACCACCATTTTCATTGGGCTGACGACCGATATACACCTCGGCATGACCCAGAATGTCGGCATCGCTGGCACCACCGAAGGCATCGTAGACACGACCGTTACCCAGGTTGACAAGCGTATTACCGCACACGTCACCTTCGTTACCACCACCATAGATGTATTCAGCCTCAGCGGAATCATCAGCAGTTCCATCAGAATGATAGACAGGTTCCTGACCTTTCAGGTTGACGGTAGCACTATAGGCCTTGTCAAATACATATTTGGGTTCCTCCTCTCCCTCAACTTTGGTTTTCTTGCCTACTACACCTTTCTGTCCGCCGCCATAAATCTGGAAAGTATAACCATTGTTATGGTTGATAGTAGTACTTCCCCATATCTCGGTATTCTTACCATATCCGGCACCGAACAATGACAGGGCAACAGCCATCAGGTCGTCACGCTGATCTTCAAGGTTTACGCCAGAAGGTGTTCTTTTTCCTTCAGGAGCTTCAGTACCGAAGACCTCGTTTCTCTTCAGCATGTCCTGGTTAATATTAATCACAATATTACCATTCACATGACCGCTCTCATAACAACCGCCATAGACATTACCACCAATTAAACGGATGTCCTGGTCAGAGGCGTCGCGTGGCACTTTTACGAAATCACCATCTTCCAATTTCTGCGTATTCCATACGAGCTCATTGCTTGGATTAGACAACTCATAATAGACATTTTCGTCACTGGCAATCTCAGTTCCTTTCGCAACGAATCTGCTAGAACGGTCATCAGTCGTATAGTAAACTTTGTCTTTTGTCAGCGTGCCAGTTGTAATTTTGGTAAACACGTCATTCCATCTGAGAGGCGTAATCGTCAAGTTCTCAAAGTTCATTTCTATACGGTCCTTGATCTTTCCGCCTTCTTGATATCCGCCTTCTGCCTGCTCGGTCTCGGTACCGATAACGCCGCCCTCGTATGCCGCATTATACGTACCTGCTGCCACGTTAGCATTGTTACAGCCACCCACAAACTTATTGTAGATATTCAAGCCTTTGTTAACAGTGAGAGTCTCCTTTCCACCAAAAGTCATACTACCTACGTTACCACCGCAATATAAAGAACCGATATAGCTCGAGTAGTCAATATACTCTTCAGGGTCGCCGTTAGCAATCTTGTCAAATACGATATTAGGCTTTAATCCCATAGCAACGCCATCCATATATCGTTTGAACACACTGGAGCCCGTCAGGTCTAAGGAACTAAATTTACTGCCCTCACCTTCACCTTCAACGTATTCACCGGCATCATTCACGTTACCAGCATAGAGCTTCAGATAATTTTCATCTATCATGCCCTCACCATTATTGCCGAGATATACGTTGTCAGCAATCACATAAGAACCCATCTTCAACTCTACAAGCGGATTACTCTTCTTGGTTATCAGCGTTGCACAGTTACCGCCCAAGAATACGGAACCATGTATGATGGTATAGTCCGGTATGCTACCGCTACCGGCCTCGCCCTTCAGACGGATAGACACCTGCTCAGCATTTGGTCGGAAAGCATTGAGGGCCTGGCCTGTGGTCATACCACTTGGTGTTTCATAATAGAAGTCACCAAACACGTCATGATCCTTAAAGGTTTCCATGTCAGTATATGGATAATTACCATTACCGCCACCATAGACATTACCATAGACACTAGTATAGATACCAACAGCATTACCGCCATATACTGAACCTGTCACGTCGTTACCGCCATAGACATTATTGACATGTCCGCCGCGCACAAGAGTACGGGCTGACAGCTCGTTTGGGAACTTATAAATAAGATTACCGTTTTTGTCCTTATCTTTCAGGTTTGTACAGGGCGTATAGACCCCGTTCACCGTCGGCATCACGTCTGCCATACGACAACCGCCAAAGAGGTTATCGACAATAAGGCTGGAGTGGTCCTTGATTTCAAGGAGCAAGCCCTCGGGACTGGTCATATTACCCTTGTTACCACCGCTATACAGGTTGCGCACCTTGCCAGCCAGCAGGTTCCACGTAGGACGGATATGCATCTCTGCCTTGTTGTTACCACCGAAGAAACGGCCTATTTGGTATGCACCACTGCTGGGATGTGAGAAGGTGGTGTTAATGCCCATTTCCTTAAAGCGGACGGTTGATAGCAGGTCGGTACCATTTTCGTCCTCGATGCCATCGGCATTAACTTTAATATGGTTCACCACCGCACTGGGGTTATTGACGTGGATGATGTTCAGGGTTTTCACCGTCGCATTGTTTCCGCCACCATAAGCATAAACGATAGAGCCACCCTCAACCTCCAGATAGGTCTTATCCAGTTCAGGCTGTTGGAAACCGACCTCATCCTCGTTGGTTACTACCTCTGCAATAGGATTCTGATGTCTCTTGTCACTCCAGTTATAGATGGCGTGTGTCACCTTGCCTTCAGTTGGGCCTGGTGTCTGGTCGTAGTCGAAGTCACCATTACCACCGGCAAAGAGCTGACCGATATAAACTTTTCGAGCATTAGGATCGGGCTTGACATCGCCTACTTTCTTACCATAAGCTTCGCCTTCCGGGTCATTTTCATCCCTCGCAATTTCTTCCTCCGTATAGGTGCTATTCGCGCCTGTCATCACCTTCGTGCTGATACGAACATAACTGTTGAAGGTGTTATCAACAACGTTTTTCGTATAATCATCGTCTGCTGTGGCTTTTACTGCTTTCAGTTCGTCAGGTACAGACTCCCTGCCAATCGCTTTCGCTGTACCAATGGTACCAGCAATATCGTTACCACCATAGACCTGATTAATCAGGATATAGTTAGGAATTCCCTCAGCGACATCAGACTTACCATCGATATGCACAAGGGTATTACCGCCCACATTCGCCATACGGGCACCACCGAAGACCTTACCTTGAGGGTCGTTCAACGGACGTTTAGCGTTAGGATTCATCACGGCACCGATATCACCGGATGCCACCGTTACCTTTGTGCTACCCTCCACATTTGCGTGGTTACCGCCACCATATACGTTACCACCAATCTTGATCTGCCCCTGTGCAACTATCGTGCTCAGGAGTACAACTATCAATATGGTAATAACGCGTCTCATTCTTAATTCCTAATTCCTAATTTTTATAAGGTAATCATAATTTCTAATTACTAATTACTAATTTCTAATTAACCACCACAGTTGGATTATCCAAGTCCGGTTCCGACAGCACATACAGGTACGTAGGATTGATAGTCATGTTAACCTGATATCTCCATCCTCGCTTGGCTTCCTCCTGTTCGGTGAGCAAGTCCTTGAGCAACATGGTGTTGGTGGCCTTGCAATCCTTACGGATGAGATTGCCTTTCGTGTCATAGACATCATAGACGCTGGTGAGAATGAGCGTAGTGATCCCATGGGGCATAAAATGTCCCAAAAACGAGCTATACTCGGTTGTGAGGGGGAAGCCCGCATTATTTCTGTATACCGTACTGTCACTTTTCGTTTCGTCAGCAGAGGGCGTATAGGTGATGGCAGTGATAGGATTGGCTTCTTGATTCTTTCTCTCTACCGTGATAACCACATCCGTCTTTTCTGATATATCCCCACTGAAAGTCTTGGTCTTCAGATAAAGCGCTTTCAACTTAATACTGCGTAGGGCATAGTAGTCAGCGTGAACCCTCATGCTGATACTGAGTGCTGAATACAGATGGTCGAAGAGGAAGTACAGGTAGTTAGGATTGACTTCCTCTCTTGATACCTCGTTTTCTACAATCGTTCTTTTGCCGGTATTCAAATGGAATTTAAAGTCACCGGCACGCAGCCTGTTAGTCCTGGTGTCTATGCCGTCGTTGTATGTACCGATTGTGCCGTTTTCAGTGTCATCGATATAATCGCCGTCATAGTCTTCAGAGAATCCATGTTTTGCCCCAATGATAACACAGGGGTCTGCGGCCACAGCCTTCAAGCCATGGATGGTTAACACCGCACCATCAGCCCAATTACTGTGTTCAGGGAGTTTTGCGATGATTGCATCGTCGGCAGCATCACCTGGAATGAATCCGTAGGCGTAGTAGTTGCCAGGATTTACATCTTCTTCTTTGACTTTATTCGGCAGCGACAGCTTCCATTGGCTGGTAGATGGCGGGGGAGAAGGACTATACCTCAGTCGGGCATGCAGCGGATTTTCTGCGGTGGTGGCATCACCCACTGCATTGTCGTGAGTCATAAACAGGCTGATAGTGCTCTGATTGAGATTTGGCAAATTTTCGTATGTCCCATCATATAGGGCTTCGTAGAGATAATAGCCAGTGGGAGCCGTCCATGAAGTTCTACGCGTCATGCCGCGAGTCTCCGGCCCGTCTTCGTAGAGCATAGCTGAAGCTGATACCGATAGCGGTATTTCGTACTGCACAGCGGGAGCCTCTGACGCCTCGTCAGACGAGCACGAGATAAAGAGTGAAGAGTGAAGAGTGAAGAGTGAAGAATTTGCTACCGCCAGTAGGAGAGTGAAGAATCTATTGCGGGGGCACAACGAAGCCAGATGCTGAACTGCTGTCTGCATCTTGTCAACGATTGCTGCTATGTTAATTCTCTTCTTCATTCTTAATTCTTCATTCTTTGCTTTTGGTAATCATAATTTCTAATTACTAATTACTAATTTCTAATTAAATTCTCACCAATTATACACTTCATGTGTTCCTATAACCGTAACTTGCCACGGCGTGAAAGCGCCCTGAACGAGAGAGATTTCCAGACCTCGGGTCGATGGTGTCAGCTTCAGTCTCACCGTGTAGCTCGTATTTCCTTCGAAGTTTCGCTCGATGGTTCCTTCGGCGGTCAATTCAGTGGGATCTGTGTCTATCGAATAAGTGATGGTCACTTTCATCGGTTCTGACGTAAAGTCGCGAGGGATGATGAGCAGTCCGTGAGTCAACAGGTCTGCGGGGTCCGTTGCCTGCGTCGTACTGGTTGTGATGACAAACGGATATGGATGATACGAAGGATCTGTGTCATCCCCTGGCGCCTGAGCCAAGTCGCCGGGAATCCATGTTGTGCCTCCATCCCCCGTCGTTGCCCCATCGAGTTTCACCTTCATGTTGCCGGAGCGTTGATCCTCGGGCCAGATGGGTTTCTCCGACTCCGAGGCGGTAGGACTGCTCAGGCTTAGCAACCCTTGGGTATAGAGGTCTTCTATCTGTATGCTTTTGATGATGACCTTGTCGCAGCCAGGGTCCTGTATTACGGAACAGGTAAACATCAGTTTCGACATCCCGTGGTGGAAATACCAGTCGATGTAGCCGTTGCGCGTATCAGCCGGCAATGTCTCCTTCAGACGGTTGTCGCCGCTCATCTCGTAGGTAATGTTGTCGTAGGGTGAGCCGTAACGATAATAATTCTTCAGAGCCTCTTCAAAGTCCTCTTCGGTGTCATAGCTGGCACGGTTGGGCAGTGGATTATATTCGGTGCCGGTGCCATTCAGCAGTCTGCCGGTTCCCCACAATGGGTCGTGCTGCCTTCCGTCGTGATAGTCGGTAGAAGTCACCACTACGGGCAGCCAGGGCATGCCGTTGCCATCCATTTGCAACTGATAGCTCACGTAGGGTGCGTAGGCACGGAAGGTCAGCATTTCTGCATCGTTCAGGGGCCAGTATTTCTTGGGGGTATAGCCCCAGACGTTGCCCGTACCGTTCCAGTCTTTCCATTCCACCTTCTGGTTGTTCATCAGCAGGCGGCCGTTTTCGCCCAGATAGTCCTTGATATGCGTGTTGGGCGCAGTGAAGGCGGGGTCGACGTGGTTCAAGCCCGTGTACCAGCAATACACACCAAAGCCCGATGCTTGCAGATCTGCGTTGGTGAACTCGCCGTCGCCAACGCCACGGGTAGCTGGTGCTGATGCCATTTCACCCACGCCATCATCGAAGAAGCCTGCGAAACCGATAGCACGCTGAGGCTGCTCGGTGGGGTTGCCGTTGCCATTGTTTGGCTCAGGCACCACATCGCTGCTATCGCTACTGCTGCTGCACGATGTCAGCAACAGCAAAAGCATCAGTCCTGTCAGTATGATCGGTTTCATATTCATTTTTCTTCTATCTTTATTTCTTCTGTATTACCATAATCGCCCCATTCTACCACTTGTCCTGTGAACTCTATGCGGTTAGCTCTCAGTCGGATGGTGTAAATATAGTGGTGGTTGGGCAACCACTCCGTCACTGGCATGCTGGTGCCCGTGCGCAGCATCTCTTTCAGCTTCAGCGTTGCACTATTTTCGTATCTGTAGTCCTGATCGACCACGATATTGCCTGAATTATCATAGTGGTACGTCGTACCGTCGCTCTTGAACGTTATCGAGTATTGCAGGTTTAGCATCACATCGTTTCCGATGGTCTGTGGCATCAGCAGCTGTGGCACGTAGGTCTTGAAGTTGGTGATATAGGCGGGTGCCTCCCCATGCTTGGTGGTATGTTTGCTCCACACAAAGCTGGTTGTGCCTGTTTCAGGGTTGTACGATGGTGTCAGCTTACCGTCCTTATACAGGTTGCTAACGGTCAGCGTGTTCAGGTGGAAATGGACGATGTCCTTGTGAATGTCCGGGTCTGCGACGATGCGGAACTCCACCTTCGCCGTCATGTGCTTGAAGAGGAACGGCACACGGTCGTATATCGTCAGGTCGTTGAACGGCTGTCCCGGGTCGTTCTCCGTATCGCGCGACTTGGGCAGATTGGGTACCACCTCTGATACCATGAAGTCCACCTGGTCGTCAACAGCGTCCTTCACCGTGAAGTCGAAGGTGGGCAGACCTGTTGCATTGTTGGCCAATTGCGGTGTGACGCCTGTCGAGGCGATGTCGTGATTGGTGCCGTCGTCATCAGCCCCGTTGCAGTAGGGGAAATAGGCAATGAACGACACCTTGCTGTTCTCGTCGTTGGGCCAGTATTTCAGTGGTGCGTAGCTGAACGGCTCCGCATCGTCCTGGCTCGTGGCCTGCTGGTTGAACATGAAGTTAGGGATGTCCGCACTGTAGTTGCGCGTCTCCGTATTGTGCAGATAGGCATAGACGCCCATGCTCTGGCCCACGGGTATGCCCTTCGTAGCCGTAAAGGCCTCGCTGCTACGGGTGGGCTGAACGGTATAGGCATCCTTGAAGGCGATGGGTTGCTGCTGGCTACCCGCCGTCCTCGTTGTCTCTTCGCTGCTACAAGCAAACAGACAAATCAGTCCTATTATCGTTACTACATACTTCATATATTACCCAATTATCTCTTTCAGCGTTACGTTCAATGTATACGTTGTATTGCCCTTCAGCGGCGGATTAGGCACC